>JAESGD010000065.1_pt1 | contig 125303 bp, 119 predicted proteins | sample 9269581 | NCBI WGS metagenome assembly JAESGD01 (sample SAMN14515903, study PRJNA621661) | algae metagenome | isolation source: Cyanomargarita calcarea GSE-NOS-MK-12-04C and co-occurring heterotrophs from... | place: USA: Grand Staircase Escalante National Monument, Utah | collected 2007-12-30 | reverse complement strand
TGCTCCTCCGTGCGCTTCGACAGATCGTCGGCCCCCATGTTGATCTCGCGCGCCGCCAACCCGACATCCGCCGAGGTCAGCTGAATCGTCCGAACCGTGGCGGAGAGACGCTCAACCGTCTCGTTGATCGCGTCCTTGAGGTCCTTGAAGCGACCGCGATAGCCGGTCGCGATCGTCTGGGTCAGATCGCCGCCGGCGATCGCCCGCAGCGTCTGCGCAAACTCCGTCGTCGCGCCGTCGACCACCGCGTTGATCTCGTTGATGCCGGCGACCAGCTTCTGCATCTGCTCGTCGGCGTCACTGATCTGCAGGCGCGCCGAGAAATCGCCGGCGGCGGCCGCAGCCACCACCTCGCCGACATCCGACACGACCGCAGCCATCGAATCGGCGCGCGCGATCCGGACCTGCGCCGCGGCGCGCTCGTTTTCCTGCAGCAGCGCGACCTGCTCGGTGCTCTCGCGCAGCACGGACACGGCGCGCGCCATGGCGCCGATCTCGTCCTTGCGGGCGGCATGGGGGACATCGACCCTGGTGTCGCCCGCCGTCAGGCGCTGCATCACCCCGGCCAGCGCCAGCAGCGGCCCGGTGATCGAGCGCTGGGCGAAGACCATCGCGCCGGCGACCGAGGCGAGCAGCGCGGCGAGCAGGATCGCGGGCAGGATCAGCTGGACCTGGCCCGTGAAGGCCGCGGCCTCCTCGCCGAGCGCGTTGCCGGTCTGCTCGTTGCGCCTGGCGAAAGCGACCAGCAGGTCGTTGAGCGACTTGCGATTGGCGCGGTTGAGATCGTTGTTGCCCTGCGCGTTCGCGGCCGCGGTCGAGACCTCGCGGCCGAGCCGCACCGTCTCGGAGCGGAAGGCGATGAAATCGGCGATGGCCTTCTCGATCTGCCCGGCGCGGTCGCGTTCGGCGGCCGGCACCAGACCCTTGAGCTGAGCGCTGAGCTTGCGGAGCTCGGGGAAGCGGGCCTCCATGCCCTTGGCGAAGGGCTCGGCCTCCTGGCCGGTTTTGGACATGTAGACGCCGCGCGCGTCCATGACGACGCCCAAAACCTGCGCGTTGATGCGCTCGGTGACCAGCGCCATGTCGCCCTGCTGGCTGGAGCGGGTGTTGAGATCGCCGCTGCGGGACAAGGCGAACAGGCTGAGGCCGGCCGAGACGACCGCGCCCAGGGCGACGATCGCCAGCATGGCGAGAATTTTCATGCGAATCGAGTTCAAAGCACCAGGTCCCCAACCGAAGCGCACCTCAAGGCCGCGGCGAGCAAGGCGTCGCCTTCGCAAGCCATGGGGCGCGGTGTCCCGCACATCGGGAATCCGATGCGCTCAAGCCCTGTCCGTCCTCGCCGCCCGGGAATTTTCCTTGAGTCAAGCGAGGTCTTGGCGGACGCTCAATTATTGAACGAAACAGTGAAGAAAACCTTGCGGACACGCCGAAATCCGGCTTGCCCAGCCTGCCTCATCCGGAGCGGGCGCCCGACGAGGCGAGACGTTCAGCCGGCCGGCAGGGCCCGCAACGGCGACCGGGACCTCCCGCCCGGTTTTCACGGCGGCGCAAACATGCTTAAGCACACGGGCCCGCGAGCAATGAGGCACGACCACGATGGCGCATGATCAGACCCTGCCGACCGGGCAGCTCGTAACGGTGTTTGGCGGCTCCGGATTCGTCGGGCGCCATGTCGTGCGCGCGCTGGTCAAGCGCGGCTATCGCGTCCGCGTCGCGGTGCGCCGGCCCGATCTCGCCGGTTTCCTGCAGCCGCTCGGCACGGTCGGCCAGATCCATGCCGTGCAGGCCAATCTGCGCTATCCCGATTCCGTCGCGGCCGCCGTCAAGGGCGCCGATGCGGTCGTCAATCTCGTCGGCATCCTGCAGGAAGGCGGCCGCCAGAGCTTTTCGAGCGTGCAGGCCAATGGCGCACGCGCCATCGCGCAAGCCTGCGCCGCGCTCGGCGTGACCCGCGTCGTCCAGGTCTCGGCCATCGGGGCCGATGCCGGCGCGGCCTCGGCCTATGCGCGCAGCAAGGCTGAAGGAGAGGCCGGGGTGCTCGCTGCCGTGCCGGGCGCGGTGACCTTAAGGCCCTCTATCGTGTTCGGGCCCGAGGACGGCTTCTTCAACCGCTTCGCCTCGCTCGCCCGCATGCTGCCGGTCTTGCCGCTGGTCGGCGGCGGCGAGACGAGATTCCAGCCCGTCTTCGTCGGCGACGTGGCCGAGGCTGTGGCGCGGGCCATCGACGGCACGGTCGCGGGCGGCAGGGTCTACGAACTCGGCGGGCCGCAGGTGAAGAGCTTCAGGGAGCTCGTCGCCTATATCTGCGAGGTCACCGGGCGCAGCCCCAAACTCGTCGCGCTGCCCTTCCCGCTGGCGCGGCTGCAGGCGCGGATCATGGAGATCGCGGACGTAGCTACGCTCGGCCTCGTGCCGAGCGAGCTGAAGCTGACCCGCGACCAGGTGACGCTGCTCGAAAGCGACAACGTCGTCTCCGCGGCGGCGATCGCGGAAGGCCGCGACTTCGCCGGCATGGGCATCGCGCCGAGCTCGATCGAGGCGGTCGTGCCGTCCTATCTCTGGCGCTTCCGCAAGACCGGGCAGTTCGACACGGCGCGGGCGGGATAGGCGCGTTTCGTCTGGCGCTGCCGCGACCGTTTGAGAATTTGGCAGGGTGAGTCGGCTGGCGTGGCCGTCGAGAACCGGAGCGGAGCGGACTTTGTGTCCGTGAGCACCGGAAGCGCAGACGGCCTGAGTCAGACGGCCGCCCTGGCGAATTCGCGAATGGTCGCGCTCACAGCATGCTCGGCAGGACCCTGTCCGGCGGCTTGTGGCCGTCCATGAAGGTCTTGATGTTGACGATGACCTTCTCGCCCATGTCGGCACGGCCCTCATGCGTGGCCGAGCCCATATGCGGCAGCACCACGACGCGGTGGTTGCGCGCGAGCTTGAGCAGGCGCGGATTGACCGCCGGCTCGCTCTCGTAGACGTCGAGCCCGGCGCCGGCGAGTTCGCCCGCCTCCAGCATGCGCGAGAGCGCGCTTTCGTCGACGATCTCGCCGCGCGCCGTGTTCACCAGAATGGCGTCGGGCTTCATCAGCTTGAGCCGCCGCGCCGAGAGCAGATGATAGGTCGCCGGCGTGTGCGGGCAGTTGACCGAGACGATGTCCATCCGGGCCAGCATCTGGTCGAGCGAATCCCAATAGGTCGCGTCGAGCTTCTCCTCGACGCGCGGATCGACCCTGCGGCGGTTGTGGTAGTGGATCGAGAGGCCGAAGGCGGCCGCGCGTTTGGCAACCGCCTGGCCGATGCGGCCCATGCCGACGATGCCGAGACGTTTTCCGGTGATGCGGCGTCCGAGCATCCAGGTCGGCGACCAGCCGGCCCAGTCGTCGTCGGGGATGACGCGCGCGCCCTCGGCGATGCGCCGCGCGACGGCGAGGATCAACGCGATCGTCATGTCTGCGGTGTCGTCGGTGAGGACGCCCGGCGTATTCGTCACGGTGATGCCGCGCTGCACGGCGCTGGCGACGTCGATATTGTCGACGCCGTTGCCGAAATTGGCGATCAGCCGGAGCTGGTCGCCGGCCTGCGCGATCAGGCGGGCGTCGATCCGGTCGGTCACCGTCGGCACGAGGACCTCGGCGGTCTTCACCGCCTCGACCAGCGCCGCCTGGCTCATCGGCGTGTCGTCGATGTTGAGCTGCGCGTCGAACAGTTCGCGCATCCGCGTCTCGACGATCGCGGGGAGCTTGCGCGTGACCACGACCAGCGGCTTCTTCTTCGACATCGACGCATCCTCCTCCGCCAGCGCCCGGTTTGGCTACCCTGGCGCCCCGCCGCCATTTGGCCTCAACCCGCCATTAACCGGGGGGCTTCAGGAATGGGTGGCGGCGTCACGCGCTCAGTGCCGGCCTCGTTGCATAAGCAGCGGCGCGGCGGATGACAACATGACCCTTCGCCGGGTATCGGCGCGACGCCCGCAGGTTGAGACGGAGAGCGGTTTTATGATGCGTTGCGCGATGCGTGGGCTTGTGCTGGCGGCGGGTTTCATGGCGATGACGCTGGTTGCGCCGCAGGTCGCGGCGCAGGACGTCCAGACCGGGCCCGTGACCAAGCTGCCGGTGCCGCGCTATGTCAGCCTGAAATCCGACCGCGTGAACCTGCGCGAGGGGCCCTCCAAGGAGCACCGCACCCGCTGGGTCTACCAGCGCGCCGGGCTGCCCGTGGAGATCGTCGCCGAATTCGAGATCTGGCGGCGCGTGCGCGATGCCGACGGCGCCGATGGCTGGGTGCTGAACAGCCTGCTCTCGGGGCGGCGCACCGCGCTGGTCGCGCCCTGGTCCAAGGTCAGGGACGAGACCTTCATCATGCGCGCGGCCGCCGACGAAGGCTCGGCCGTGGTGGCGCAGCTGCAGCCTGGCGTCATCGCCAATGTCGACCGCTGCGCCGATGCCTGGTGCAAGGTCGGCGTCGGCCGGGTCGAGGGTTATGTCAGGCAGGAACGGCTCTGGGGCGTCTACCCCAACGAGAAGATCGACTGAGCAGGCGGCTCAGCTCTCGATCCTGCGCAGACGCACCACGACGTCGACGCGGGCGATCTCGTAGCCGGAAGGCGGCTCCGGCAGTTCGGCGACGTCGATCGCCGAGGCCGGGATGTCGATCACCGTGTTCTCGCCATCGACCACGAAATGGTGGTGTTCGCTGTTGTCGGTGTCGAAATAGGTTTTTGCCCCGTCGATGGCGAGTTCGCGCAGCAGACCGGCCTGCGTGAACTGGTGCAGCGTGTTGTAGACGGTCGCCAGCGAGACCGGCACGCGCGCCTTCATCGCCTCCTCGAACAGCATCTCGGCCGAGACGTGGCGGTCGCCCTTGGCGAAGAGCAGCCAGCCGAGCGAGACCCGCTGCCGCGTCGGCCTTAAGCCCACGCGGCGCAGGCGCTGGCGCACGTCATGAAAGGGGCAGCCCTGCCGCGCGCTCGATCCCAAGCCCTGGTCGCCATAGCTCTGGTCCTGGGAAATCGGATCGGTCATGGCTTGGGGCCGGTTCCTGCTGTTGAGCGCCGTCGCGATGATCGCTGCAGCGAATGGACACAAGATGTAAGGCCTCTGCCCGGCGCTCGCAAGCGTGCGCCCTTCCGTTTCGGCGCTGCGGCGTGTTAGGCACGGGCGGCAAGATCACGCGCCGCAGGCCTGCGGCGAAGCGGACAACGGAGCGGAACGGGTTATGGAGCGGCAATCGTCATTCAGCTACGAAGAGATCCTGAGCTGCGGGCGCGGGGAGCTGTTCGGGCCGGGAAACGCGCAACTGCCGCTCCCGCCGATGCTGATGTTCGACCGGATCGTCGAGATCGCCGAGGATGGCGGCCCGAACGGCAAGGGGCTCGTCCGGGCCGAATTCGACGTCAGGCCCGATCTCTGGTTTTTCGACTGTCATTTCAAGGGCGATCCGGTGATGCCGGGCTGCCTCGGGCTCGACGCGCTCTGGCAGCTCACGGGCTTTTTCCTCGGCTGGCTCGGCCTGCCCGGACGCGGCCGCGCGCTCGGCGTCGGCGAGGTCAAGTTCGCCGACCAGGTGCTGCCTTCCGTCAAGCAGGTGGTCTACGGCGTCGAGTTCAAGCGCGTCTTCAAGTCCAAACTCGTGCTCGGCATCGCCGATGGCTGGCTGGAGGCGGATGGCAAGCGCATCTACACGGTGAGCGACATGCGGGTTGGGCTGTTCAAACCGGAGGCGGATTGAAGTTCAGCACTCATAGAGCACGTGCCTCGCGGAGGTGAGAAAAATTCTGGCAAGCGAGCCCTGCCTTCGCCGCCGCAAGATAAAGATCGAGGTCGTCGGTCAGTAGCGCCATGTCTGCTTGTCCCAGCTCGATAACGGCTGCGTCTGTCAGTCCGAGGCGCTGGAAATGACGCGAGGCCACCACTTGCCGCGCAGGCATGTGGTTTTCGCTTGCGACGCCGATCAACGCTGCTAGTGCGACCGAAAGCTGCTGTCGTAGCGGCTCGGCGCATTGCCGCAGCAGGTTCGACGCCTCAGCTAGAATATGAGGCGTCGAGATCAGCATCTCCGGCGAGTCGATGATATCCGCGAGTAGTCGGAACGAGTCGATATCGTACGCCCGCGTTCTTTTATGTGTCGAAATCGACCGCTCCGATATGGAGCCAACGACAAGCAGTACGAGCAGGTTCGTATCGAGCAGTATCTTGCTAGGCATCGACGCCTTCGACAGCGCGATGTTCGATACCCAAAACAGCTTCGCTGTGGTTGTCTAGACGAACGGTCTTGAAAGCCTTCCTCATTCGTGGAGTTCCCAGCAAAGCACCAGCCGGCGGTATGACCGCGCGTGCAGTAGCTGCTGAAAGAGGACGATAGAAGCCGATCGTAATCAGCCAATGGCCCCGCTCGTCGTCGAACCTCACCTCCTCCAGAGTGACATCCTTGATGCCCTCGTCATCGAAAATGTCGAGAATCCAAGCCTTGGCCAGCGCGATTGCCTGTTTCGGAGTCATGCTTCAGGGCCTTCAATGCCGTTCCAGCGTTTGCTGTCAGCAGCCTACCATTTCAAACAAACCATGTCGTGGCCGCATTAGCGTGGTTGAGTTGTTGGCCTTGGCCGCTTAGGTGGGAGCGCTAACGGTTTTCGGAGGATGGCATGAGACGCGTTGTGGTCACCGGGATGGGCATCGTCTCGTCCATCGGCAACAACACGCAGGAGGTGCTTTCCTCTCTGCATGAGGCGAAATCGGGCATCTCCTTCGTGCCGGACTTCGCCGAGCACGGTTTTCGCAGCCGCGTCGGCGGCGTGCCCTCGCTCGATCCCGCCAGCGTGCTCGACCGGCGCGCCATGCGCTTCCATGGCGGCGGCTCGGCCTGGAACCAGGTCGCGATGGAACAGGCCATCCGCGACGCAGGGCTGGAAGAGAACGAGATCAGCCATGAGCGCACCGGCATCATCATGGGCTCGGGCGGCCCTTCCACCCGCGCCCTGATCGACGCCTATGACAAGGCCCGCGAGAGCGGCTCGTCCAAGAAGGTCGGGCCCTTCGCCGTGCCCAAGGGCATGTCCTCGACGGCGTCCGCGACGCTGGCGACCTGGTTCAAGATCAAGGGCGTGAACTATTCGATCTCGTCGGCCTGCGCGACCTCGAACCATTGCATCGGCAACGCCTATGAGCTGATCCAGTGGGGCAAGCAGGACATGATCTTCGCCGGCGGCTGCGAGGAGCTCGACTGGACCCTCTCGGTGCTGTTCGACGCCATGGGCGCGATGTCGTCGGACTTCAACGAAACCCCGGCGAAGGCCTCGCGCGCCTATGACGTCAGGCGCGACGGCTTCGTCATCGCCGGCGGCGCGGGCGTCGTCGTGCTCGAGGAACTGGAGCACGCCAAGGCGCGCGGCGCGAAGATCTATGGCGAGATCGTCGGCTATGGCGCGACCTCGGACGGCTACGACATGGTCGCGCCGTCAGGCGAGGGTGCGGTGCGCTGCATGAAGATGGCGCTGGTGGGCGTCACCGCGAAGGTCGACTACATCAACCCGCACGGCACCTCGACGCCGGTCGGCGACGCCAAGGAGATCGAGGCGATCCGCGAGGTTTTCGGCGCCGGCGAGAAATCCCCGCCGATCTCGGCGACCAAATCGCTGACCGGCCATTCGCTGGGCGCCACCGGCGTGCAGGAGGCGATCTATTCGCTGCTGATGCTCAACAACGACTTCATCTGCGAGAGCGCCCATATCGAGGAGCTCGATCCGGCCTTCGCCGACATGCCGATCGTCCGCAAGCGCATCGACAATGCGGGGCTCGGCTGCGTGCTCTCGAACTCGTTCGGCTTCGGCGGAACGAACGCGACCATCGTGATGAAGCGGCTGGAGGCGTGAGGCGGAACGGCATTCGTTGCGTGACGGCGCGCGTCTAGACGGTTATACGGATCGTCTAGACGGAGATGACGGCCATGGCGTTCCATATCCGCGACCCCGAGACCGACCGCATCGTGCGCGATCTTGCCGCCAAGACCGGCGCAACGCTGACCGACGCCGTGCGCGAGGCCGCCGCCGAGAAGCTGGCGCGGGTCGAGCGGATGCAGGACCGTGCCGATGCCCGGCCTTTGCGCGAGCGTATCGGCGACATTCAGGATCGGGTCGCAAAGCGTGGCAAGACGGGCCTGAAGGCCGACAAGGCGTTCTTCGACTGGCTGTCGGGCGACGAATGATTTTCGTCGACGCATCGGCGCTGACGGCTGCGATAGGTCGTGAGAGCTTGGCCGACCGAATCATCGAATGTCTCGATACCGGCGCTGGCTTCTTCACCTCGCCTGTTGCGGTCTATGAGACGGCACTCGCAGTCGCGCGCATCGCCGATTATTCAGTTCAGGAGGCATTGGCCGAAGTGGAAGCTTTCCTCGACGAGGCGCTCATCCGCGTCGAGCATCTCGATTCCTCGCATGCGAATGCGGCCTTGGCGGCCTTCGCGCAATTCGGCAAAGGCCGGCATCCGGCCAAACTCAACATGGGCGACTGTTTCGCCTATGCAGCGACGAAGGCGCGTGGAGCCTCGATACTCTTCGTCGGTGACGACTTCAGCCAGACCGATCTCCGCAGCGCCCTCTCCAGTTCCTGACGTGAAAGCCCGATAATGCTCCCCCTCATGCACAACAAGCGCGGCCTCGTCATGGGCGTCGCCAACCAGAACTCGATCGCCTGGGGCATCGCGAAGACGCTGCACGCCCATGGCGCGCAGATGGCCTTCACCTATCAGGGCGAGGCGCTGGGCAAGCGGGTCAAGCCTCTGGCGCAGAGCATCGGCTCCGACCTCGTGCTGCCCTGCGATGTCGAGGACATCGCCTCGGTCGATGCGACGTTTGCGGCGATCGACGACGCCTGGGGCGGCGATCCGGAGCGCAACACGCTGGATTTCCTGATCCACGCCATCGGCTTCTCCGACAAGAACGAGCTCAAGGGGCTCTATGCCGACACCTCGCGCGAGAACTTCACCCGCACCATGGTGATCTCGTGCTTTTCCTTTACGGAGGCGGCGAAACGGGCGGCCGAACGCATGCCGCATGGCGGCGGCAGCATGATCACGCTGACCTATGGCGGCTCGACCCGCGTGATGCCGAACTACAATGTCATGGGCGTGGCGAAGGCCGCGCTGGAAGCGAGCATGCGTTATCTCGCCGCCGATTACGGCCCGCGCGGCATCCGCGTCAACGCGCTCTCGCCCGGGCCGGTCCGGACGCTGGCCGGCGCCGGCATCTCGGATGCCCGCGCCATGTATTCCTGGCAGCGCGCCAACTCGCCTTTGCGCAAGTCGGTTTCGCTGGAGGAGATCGGCGGGGCGGCGCTGTATTATCTCAGCGACCTGTCGGGCGGCGTCACCGGCGACATCCACCATGTCGACGCCGGCTACAACATCACCTCTATGCCAGCGCTGGAGGGCCTGCGCGCCGCCGACAGCGGCGATTGATAGCCTTCGCCGAAGAGCTTTCGGATGCGATATCTTCGTGACCTCGCCGTCTTTGCGAGCGCAGCGAAGCAATCCAGGAGGGCGTAGCGCGAGACGCTGGATTGCTTCGCTGCGCTCGCAAGGACGAGCGGCGTAGCTCCAGTGCCGCCGACGTTCCGCTTCAACGCGCGGTGAAGAAGGTCAGCAGCACCTTGCCCTTCTCGCCGATCAGGCAGAGAAAGCGGCGCGGCTTGTCGGATTTGTCGGTGCGCAGATAGGCCTCGCCCATGATGATCCGGGTGACCGGCACATCCTCGACCTTGACCTCGGCGGTCGCGATCGTCGCGCCATCCTCGTCGATATAGATGTCCTTGATCTCCGGCTCGCTCGCGGCGAGCCGCTGCAGCGCCACCGCCTTGCAGGATGCGACCTCGCTCGTCGCCGGCTTCTCCGGCGGCATGGTCGAGGTCGGGCCGGCGGTCTGGGCTAGCGCCGGCGCGGCGAGCAGGGTGGCGATGCAAAAGACTGAGGGGGTCAGGCGTGTCATGGGTTTGCTCTCGGGTGGAGGTGCAGCCTGAACGCGCGAGACAAGCGGCGGTTCAAACGCGGCGTCATCCCGTGCGCGCTGCGGCATGAAATGCCGCTGCGCAGACACGGGACCGCTCTCCGCAAGAGGCGACTTGCAACGTGCTTCCCGTTAAGCACCTTTTTCGTCTCGCGGTCCCGCATCTGCGCAGCGGCACTGCGTGCCGCGGCGCGTGCGGGATGACAGCCCTCACAAGCCCAGCTTCTTCTTCCGCTGCCCCAGCGTCCGCAGCCGCAGCGCGTTCAGGCGAATGAAGCCCGCCGCGTCGCGGTGGTCGTAGGCGACCGCGCCTTCCTCGAAGGTGACGAGGTCCTGGTCGTAGAGCGAATAGGGGCTGGAGCGTCCGACCACATGCACGCCGCCCTTGTAGAGCTTCAGGCGGACCTGGCCGGCGACGAATTCCTGGCTCTTGTCGATCAGCGCCTGCAGCATCTCGCGCTCAGGGCTAAACCAGAAGCCGTTATAGATCAGCTCGGCATATTGCGGCATGATCTGGTCCTTGAGATGGGCCGCGCCACGATCGAGCGTGATCGACTCGATGGCGCGGTGCGCGACGGCGAGGATGGTGCCGCCGGGCGTCTCGTACATGCCGCGCGACTTCATGCCGACGAAGCGGTTCTCGACGAGGTCGAGCCGGCCGATGCCGTTGTCGCGGCCGAGATCGTTGAGCTTCGCCAGCAGGCTCGCGGGCGAGAGCCTGACGCCGTCGATGGCGGTCGCGTCGCCCGTCTCGAAATCGACGGTGATGTAGGTCGGTTTGTCGGGCGCGTCCTCGGGCGAGATCGTGCGGGAATAGACGTAGTCGGGCACCTCGACCGCCGGGTCCTCCAGCACTTTCCCTTCGGACGAGGCGTGCAGCAAATTGGCGTCGACCGAAAAGGGGGCCTCGCCGCGCTTGTCCTTGGCGATCGGGATCTGGTGCTGCTCGGCGAAGGCGATGAGCTGCTCGCGCGAGCGCAGATCCCATTCGCGCCAGGGCGCGATCACCACCACATCGGGTTTCAGCGCATAGGCGGTCAGCTCGAAGCGGACCTGATCGTTGCCCTTGCCGGTGGCGCCATGGGAGACGGCGTCCGCGCCGAGCTTTTCGGCGATCTCGATCAGCTTCTTGGCGATCAGCGGCCGGGCGATCGAGGTCCCGAGCAGGTAGACGCCCTCATAGGCGGCATTCGCCCGGAACATCGGGAAGACGTAGTCGCGCACGAACTCCTCGCGCAGATCCTCGATGAAGATGTTCTCCGGCTTGATGCCGAGCAGCAGCGCCTTGTCGCGCGCCGGCCCAAGCTCCTCGCCCTGGCCGAGATCGGCGGTGAAGGTCACGACCTCGCAAGCGTAGGTGATCTGCAGCCATTTCAGGATGATCGAGGTGTCCAGCCCGCCGGAATAGGCGAGCACGACCTTCTTGACGCGCTTCTCGGACATAAAACGGGCTTCCTGCGGCAGCGGCATGGCGTTCATGCCGGGATAACATCACGGCTCGCGCGAGCCGTGTTTTGACCATCATGGCGCACTATCGCAGGCCCATGGCCGGCGCAATCGGAACCTTCTGATCGAATTTGCGTCTCACCCTGATGGATCGGCTGTTGACGACGGCCGATCACGACCTGGCGAGCCCCGTCGCCAGCCTTGCAGTCGCGCGGCGGGCGGCCGAAGCTTGGCCCTGCGCGACTCAAATCTCTAGACGACCGACTCGGAGGCTGAATGCCGAATCGTCCTGTGCTGGACTTCTGGTATGAGTTCGCATCGACCTATTCCTGCCTGAGCGCATTGCGCATCGAGGCCCTGGCCGAGGCGGCCGGCGTCGATCTGCGCTGGCGGCCGTTCCTGCTCGGGCCTATCTTCGCGGCTCAGGGCTGGACCACCTCGCCCTTCAACCTCTACCCCAACAAGGGCCGCTATATGTGGCGCGACATGGCGCGTCGCGGCGGCCGCAACGGGCTGAGTTTCGTCAAGCCCGAAACCTTTCCGCAGAACTCGCTGATCGCGGCGCGCGTCGCGCTGGCGGGCCGCGAGGCCGGCTGGATGCCGGCGTTCTCGAAGGCGCTGTTCACGGCCCAGTTCTGCGAGGGCAAGAACATCGCCGAGGAGGCGGTGCTGCATGCGGCCCTCAGGGAGGCCGGCGCGGACCCCGGCGTCGCGATCCCCGCGTCGCGCAGCGAGGAGGTCAAGGGGCGGCTCAAGGCCGAGACGGAGTATGCCAAGTCGCTCGGCATCTTCGGCGCGCCGACCTTCGTCACCGGCGACGGCGAGGTGTTCTGGGGCGACGACCGGCTCGAAGAGGCGCTGGACTGGTCGCGCAACGGGCGGTGAGCGCGGCGCGCTGCCCAAAGCGATCCTATCCCAATCCTCCGCCGTCATCCCGGACAAGCGGCGTAGTCGCGCCGATCCGGGATGACGGTGGTTGTTTCCGAGCCGAATCTTAAAGCGCTCATGGGCTCGCGCTCCCTCCACCCGTCATCTGGCGGGCCCAGGGGCCGCGCGCGGTCGATTCCTCGACCATGTGCGGCAGCGTCTGGCGCTCGGCCATCTTGGGCGGCCCAAGTGGGGCCAGCGGGACGCGCCCGCCTGCCGTCTGCACCAGCGCCTGAACGCGCTTGGTCACGGACGGGTGGGTCGAGAACAGGTCGGCGAAATCGTCGGGGTCGTTCTCGAAGCACATGTCCATGACGCCCGAGGGCACGCCCTCGATATCGGCGCGGCCGGCGATCTTGAGCAAAGCCGAGATCATCGCATCGGGGTTCTTGGTCAGTTCGACCGCGCCTGCGTCGGCGAGATATTCGCGCGAGCGCGACAACGAGAGCCGGATCACGATCGCCAGGAACCACGAGATCGCGATCACAACGACGCCGACGAGAATGGCCAGACCGCCGCCCTTTTTCGCGTCGTCCGACGAGATGCGGACGCGCCCGGCATTGCGGAAGATGATCTCGCCGATCAGCGAGATCACGCCGGCGATGACGATGGCGATGATCATCAGCTTGACGTCGCCATTGCGGATATGGGTCAGCTCATGGGCGAGCACCGCCTCGACCTCGGAATCGTCGAGCTGCGCCAGCAGGCCGGTCGTCACCGTTACGGTGAACTGCCTGTCGTTGACGCCGCTGGCGAAGGCGTTGAGCGCCTCGCTCTCGACGATGGCGAGTTTTGGCACGGTCAGGCCGCGCGAGATGCAGAGGTTCTCCAGCATCCGGTAGAGTTTCGGGTTGTCCTCGCGCGAGACATCCTTCGCCCCGGAGACCGAGGCGATCAGCCCGACATTGATCCGGTAGCCGATAACGATCCAAACGCCTGTGCCGATGGTGATGAAGGGCAGCCAGCTCCAGAACAGCCGGCCGGCCTCTCCGAAGGCGGTGCGCCCGCGCGGCACGCCGCTGTAGCCCAGCCCCATCAGCAGCAGGCCCCAGGTCGTCAGGTAGACGAGCGCGAACAGCCCGACGAGCAGGAAGCCGGAGCGGACCCGATTGTTGCGCTGATGCGTGTAGAGCCCGAAGGCCTGGCCCACCATCGCGGCTGCCCTGTCTGCACAAACGGGCTAAAAGCCCTTCAGAACTTCACGGTCGGAGCGACATCGAGCTGGGCGCGCGCCGTCTCGCCGACATCGAAGAACTCGCGTTCCCTGAAGCCCATCTGCGGGGCGAACAGCACGGCAGGAAACGCCTGGATCGCGGCGTTGAACTCGCCGACCGCATTGTTGAAGAAGCGCCGCGCGGCGGCGAGCTTGTCCTCGACATTGCCGAGATCGACCTGGAGCTGCTGGAAATTGGCGCTCGCCTTCAGGTCCGGATAGGCCTCGCCCAGCGCCAGCAGCCGGCCGACCGCGCCCGAAAGCTGCTGTTCGGCTGCGGCCTGCGCCTGCACGCCGGTCGCGCCCTGGGCGGCGTTGCGCGCGGAAATCACGGCGTCGAGCGTCGATTTCTCGTGGGCTGCGTAGCCCTTCACGGTCTCGATCAGGTTCGGGATCAGGTCGTGGCGCTGCTTGAGCTGCACGTCGATGTCGGCGAAGGCCTGGCCGACGCGCTGCCGCATCGCGACGAGCCCGTTATAGACCATGATTCCGTAGACGACGATGGCTGCGAGCAGCCCCAAGACGATCCAGCCCATGAGACGTGCCTCCGCGCGATTATCAGCCAGGCGCAACTTCGCATGAAGGGCGACGCAGGGGAAGCGGCCACAGGCCGCCTCCCCCTGCGCGTTCAGGGCCTCGCGGGTATCTCCAGCCCGCGCTGCACGGCAGGCCGCGCGAGGCCGCGCGCGAGCCAGGCGGGAACCTCCTTCAGCTCGTCATAGGCGACGAGGTCGCCCGCACCGTAGAAGCCGACGAGATTGCGGACCCATCCGAGCAGGGCGATGTCGGCGATCGTGTAGTCGTCGCCCATGATCCACTGACGACCGGCGAGCCTTGTCTCCAGCACGCGGATCAGGCGCTTGCTCTCGGCGGCGTAGCGGTCGCGCGGGCGCTTGTCCTCATAGTCTTTCCCGGCGAATTTGTGGAAGAAGCCGAGTTGGCCGAACATCGGCCCCACCGCCGCCATCTGGAACATGACCCACTGGATCGTCTCGATTCGCGCGACCGGATCGCTCGACATCAGCTTGCCGGTCTTCTCGGCGAGATAGATCAGGATCGCCCCCGACTCGAACAGCCCGAGCGGCTTCCCGCCCGGCCCGTCGGGATCGATGATCGCCGGGATCTTGCCGTTGGGATTGAGCGAGAGGAATTCCGGCCCCCAGGTTTCGTTCTGGCCGATATTGATCGCGTGCGGCTCATAGGGCAGCCCGAGTTCCTCCAGCGCGATCGAGACCTTCACGCCGTTGGGCGTCGGCAGCGAATAGAGCTGGATACGGTCAGGATGTTTTGCGGGCCAGCGGCTGGTGATCGGAAAGGCGGACAGATCGGGCATCGTGGTCTCCGGAGCGGGACGGCGGAGGCCGGGAGATAGGCACGATCGGGCTCAGGGCAATCGGCGGGGGCGCAAGGGCGGGTTTGCCGAGCGAACTGATCGTCGCTTCGAAGCGCCTCACCTCGGATAGTATATACAGGGATTGACGCAGGTGTAAGTCTTTTCTAGAATGTTGTGACATTGATCGCGGCGGAGGAGGAAACCGATGGCCAGCACTCGCGTCTTCCGATCCGGCAACAGCCAAGCTGTCAGGATACCCGCCGATATGGCGTTCAAGGACGGACAGGAACTGACGATCACCCGCCATGGCGAGGTGGTGACGCTTCTGCCGAAGCGCGATGGCCTGCGGCAGGTGCTTGAAGAACTCCTTGCAATGCCGCCACTGCCTCCTTCCGAGCCGATCGAACGGATCGAAGTTCCTGAACGCGAGCGATACTGACGTTGGGCTTCCTGCTCGACACCAATGTCGTCATCGACGCCCGTGACGGCGTAAAGTCCGTCCTGCGGAAAATGCTCGAGCACGAAGGGGCGGTGCTCGTATCCGCTCTGAGCATCGCCGAACTTCAGCGAGGACTGAGTCCGGCGGACGCCAATGCCTCGACCCGGCGCGTTCGGCTGGAGCGGTTGCTGGCGCACCTCCCCGTCGTCGCTTTTGGCAAAGCCGAGGCCGAAGCCTACGGAACAATCCTTTCGGCTCTGAACTGGGTTAGAGGCCGCGATTTCGACAGACTCATCGCCGGCCACGCGCTCAGCCTCGGCGCCACGCTCGTCACCGCAAACGAGCGCGATTTCCGCGATATTCCCGGCCTCAAGGTCGAGAACTGGCTCGACGCCGCCTGACGCCTCATCCTCCGCGCTTGCCCTCCCTCGCCATTTCCACTACATCGCGCCTGTCCGATAAGGCCGTGATCGATCACAGCCGGGGGCGGTCTTTCAGGCCGGCTCCCGTTTCGTGTTTCGGGCGGACCTGCCGGATGCGGATTTGCAATCGACGGCCAAGCGCCGCCCGGTGAGCCGGGCTCAAGGTCTCGCAAGAGGCTCCGTCGGACGAATTCGGCCCGAAACACCAACCCAAGCGGCGCTTGGCCGGTCACCGCTGAGAGACGCGGCCGGCTTCCAGGAGTTCACATGTCAGCAGTCGAAAGCTATAGCTCGGGCCGCGAGGATTTCGCCGCCCTGCTCGAGGAATCGTTCGGCCAGAACGACGCCCTCGAAGGTTCCGTCATCAAGGGCATCGTCGTCGCCATCGAAAAGGACATGGCGATCATCGATGTCGGGCTGAAGACGGAAGGGCGCGTCGCGCTCAAGGAATTCAACGGCCCCGGCCGTGACCAGGACATCAAGGTCGGCGACGAGGTCGAGGTCTATCTGGACCGGATCGAGAACGCGCTCGGCGAGGCCGTCATCTCGCGCGACAAGGCGCGCCGCGAGGAGAGCTGGGTCAAGCTCGAAAAGGCCTTCGAGGCTCGCGAGAAGGTCTCGGGCGTCATCTTCAACACCGTCAAGGGCGGCTACACCGTCGATCTCGACGGCGCCGTGGCCTTCCTGCCGCGTTCGCAGGTCGACATCCGTCCGATCCGCGACGTCGGCCCGCTGATGGGCCAGCCGCAGCCCTTCGAGATCCTCAAGATGGATCGCCGCCGCGGCAACATCGTCGTGTCGCGCCGCACCGTCCTCGAAGAGACCCGCGCCGAGGCTCGTTCCGAGCTCGTGGCCTCGCTCGAAGAGGGCCAGGTCATCGACGGCGTCGTCAAGAACATCACCGAATACGGCGCCTTCGTCGATCTCGGCGGCATCGACGGCCTGCTCCATGTCACCGACATGGCCTGGCGTCGCGTCAACCATCCGTCCGAGGTCGTGACCATCGGCCAGTCGGTCAAGGTCAAGATCATCAAGATCAACCAGGACACGCACCGCATCTCGCTCGGCATCAAGCAGCTTCTCGCCGATCCGTGGGACGGCATCGCGGCGCGCTATCCGGTCGGCGCGCGCCTCAAGGGTCGCGTCACCAACATCACGGACTACGGCGCGTTCGTCGAGGTTGAGCCCGGCATCGAGGGCCTCATCCACGTCTCCGAGATGTCGTGGACCAAGAAGAACGTCCACCCCGGCAAGATCGTCTCGACCTCGCAGGAAGTCGACGTCGCGATCCTCGAGGTCGATCAGGTGAAGCGCCGCATCTCGCTGGGCCTCAAGCAGACCCTGCGCAACCCCTGGGAGGTCTTCGCGGAGACCCATCCGAGCGGTGCGGTGGTCGAGGGCGAGGTCAAGAACAAGACCGAGTTCGGCCTGTTCCTGGGTCTCGAAGGCGATATCGACGGCATGATCCATCTCTCCGATCTCGACTGGAACCGTCCGGGCGAGCAGGTCATCGAGGAATACAAGAAGGGCGACATGCTGCAGGCTGTCGTTCTCGATGTTGACGTCGAGAAGGAGCGCATCTCGCTCGGCCTCAAGCAGCTCGGCGGCGATCCCTTCGTGGATGCCGGCGAGTTCAAGAAGGGCCAGGTCGTCACCTGCGAGGTGATCGAGGTCAAGGAAGCCGGTCTCGACGTCAAGATCGCCGGCACCGACATGACCACCTTCATCAAGCGCGCCGAGCTTGCCCGCGAGCGTGGCGACCAGCGCCCCGAGCGCTTCGCCGCCGGCGAGAAGGTCGATGCCCGCGTCATCCTGTTCGACAAGAAGGCGCGCAAGATCCAGGTCTCGATCAAGGCTCTGGAGATGGCCGAGGAGAAGGAAGCGATGGCGCAGTACGGCTCCGCCGATTCCGGCGCCTCGCTCGGCGACATCCTGGGCGCCGCCCTCAAGAAGGCGACGACCACCGACAAGAAGTGATGTTTCGCCGCGTTTGCGGCGGGACAATCCAACCAGCCCGCGCGGAGCGATCCGCGCGGGTTTTTCTTTGGAGCGGGCGATGGCGGCTTCTATCGTGGTCACTCTCCCAGATTCCGACGGACCGAAAAATCATGCGCCGCGAGATCATCGAAATCCCCGTCATCTCCGAGGCGATCCGCAGGCTTGGTGCGCCGACCTCGGCGCTGGCCCGCGCCGGCGACCTGCTCTTCACCTGCGGCATGCCGCCGATCGACCTCAAGACCGGCGAGATCGTTTCAGGCGACATCGAAACGCAGACACGCGCCTGTCTCGACGCACTCGACGCCACGCTGCGCCATGCCGGCTCGTCGCTGGACGCCGTGGTGAAGGCGACGATCTACGTCACCGATCCCGCGCTCATGGCCGGGGTCAACGCGGTCTACCGCACCTATTTCAACGACAGCTTCCCGGCCCGGACCTCGACCGCGATCAAGCCCTGGCCGCTACCCTTCGACATCGAGATCGAATGCGTCGCCGTGCTGGATGGGTGAGTCTCAACGATCCGCCCTCTCCAGCACGCTCCGCAGCAGCACGTTCAGCCCCGGCTCGATGTCCTCCCGCGTGCAGAGTTCGGCGTTGTTGTGGGTGACGCCGCCCTTGCACGGGCAGAAGATCATCGTCGCGGGCGCATGGCGGGCGATGTAGTAGGCGTCGTGCCCGGCCTGGCTCAGGATGTCCCTGTGCCGGTAGCCGAGCGCCGTCGCGTGGCCGCGCACCTGATCGATCAACTCCTGGGCGAAGATCGCGCCGCCCCATTGCCAGAGGTCGAGGATTTCGACCGCGCAATCGGCTTTCGCCGCGGCCTCGAAGGCGGCGCGGCGCATGGCTTCCGCCATCACGGCCGATGTCGCAGGATCGGGATGGCGGACGTCGCCGACAGCCTGCGCCCAGTCCGAGAGGATGCCCGGCTTGTTCGGCCACGCCACCAGCCGCGCCGCCGTCGCCTTGCCGCCCGTGCCGGCATGGACCCAGCCGAGATCGTCGACCGCCACCAGAAAACGCGCACCGGCCACCAGCGCGTTCTTGCGCCGCTCCATCGGCCAGGGCCCGGTATGGGCGGTCTCGCCCCTGAACTCGATCAGCATGCCGGTCGAGGGAAAGCCGCCGGTGACGATTCCGACCTGCATGCCCTCGCGATCGAGGATCGGGCCCTGCTCGATATGGAATTCGTAATAGGCGTCGAAGGCGTGCGGCTTCTCCTCCATCTCGCCTAGATAGCCGATGCGGGCGAGTTCCTCGCCCAGCGTGCGGCCCTCCTCGTCGGTGCGGCCGCGCGCCCAGTCCAGTTCGTAGGCGCCCATGAACGCGCCCGAACCCACCATCGGCGGTGAGAAGCGCGCGCCCTCCTCATTGGTCCAGTTGACCACCTCGATTGCCCGGCGCGTGACATGGCCCAGCGCGTCGAGCGTGCGGCAGACCTCCAGCCCCGCCAGCACGCCCGCGATGCCGTCGAAGCGGCCGCCGTTGAACTGGGTGTCGAGATGGCTGCCCATCACCACCGGGGCCAGCGCGTCATCTGTGCCTGCGCGGCGGGCGAAGATGTTGCCGATGCCGTCGATCCGGACGGTCAAGCCCGCCTCCCTGCACCATGCGACGAACTGGTCGCGGACCTCGCCATCGGCATCGGAGGCCGCCAGCCTTGCAAGCCCGCCGGGTCGCCCGACGCCGATCTCGGCCGAGCGTTCGATCGTCCTCCAGAAGCGTTCGATGTCGATGCGGGCGTCGGTCGGGGAAGGCATGGCGGAGCTTTCGATGGGCTGGGTTGCGATGATAGCGCGAGCCGGCGGGAGCGGGAAACATGCCAAGCTCACGCGACCTCGCAGGACAAATGCTGATCGGCTCGACAGGCGCTCTCCCCCCTTGCGGGGGAGAGATGGAGAGGGGGCTCTTTGGCATCCTCAACCTTGCAAGGGCGGCGCCGCCCCCTCCCCAGCCCTCCCCCGCGAGGGGGGAGGGAGCGGCAAGCGTCGCGCTTATCTATCTCCCCTTTCGCCGCCGGTTGTGGGAGAGCTTCGTATCCAGCCCACGCCGCGACGAGACCCCGCCTATGATCACCGCGCCCACGCTCGAAACCCTCGCCGACGATCTTTCGGCCGGGCGGACCAACAGCCGGGTGCTGGTCGAGGCCTGCCTCGCCCGCGTCGAGGACCCCTCGGGCGAGGGCAGCCGCGCCTTCGTCAGCATCGACCGCGACCGGGCGCTGGCCGCCGCCGACGCGATGGACGCCTTGCGCCGGGCCGGGGCCGCGCCCTCGCGCTTCGCCGGCATCCCGATCGCGATCAAGGACCTGTTCGACATTGCGGGCGAGGTCACCACCGCCGGCTCGACGGCGCTTGCCGACCGGCCGCCGGCTGCGGCCGACGCGATCGCTGTGGCGCGCCTGCGGCAAGCCGGCTTCATCCTGCTCGGCCGCGCCAGCATGACCGAGTTCGCCTATTCGGGGCTGGGCATGAACCCCCATTACGGCGATCCGCGCGCACCATGGGACCGGGCGACCGGCCAGGTCTCGGGCGGATCGACCTCGGGCGGGGCGGTCGCGGTGGCGGACGGCATGGCCCATGCGGCGCTGGGCACCGACACCGGCGGCTCCTGCCGCATCCCCGCCGCCTTCTGCGGCATCGTCGGCTACAAGCCGACCGCGGTGCGCGTGCCGCAGGATGGCTGCGTGCCGCTCTCGCCGAGCCTGGACTCGATCGGCCCGCTCGCGCGCTCGGTCGCCTGCTGCGCCGCGCTCGACGCCATTCTCGCCGGTGAGGCGGCGACGCCGCTCATGCCTGCCGCCATCGCCGGCCTGCGGCTCGCCGTGCCCACCACGGTCGCGCTCGACGGGCTCGATCCGGAGGTCGAGGCCGCGTTCGCGGAGGCGCTGGCGCGGCTGTCGGATGCGGGCGCGCTCGTCAGCCGCATCGCCGTGCCGGAGTTCGACGAGATCGGCGCGATCAACGCCAGAGGCGGTTTTACAGCGCCGGAGAGTTTCGCCTGGCACCGCGCGCTTCTGGCGGCGAAGGAGGCGCTCTACGACCCGCGCGTCTCGGGCCGGATCAAGCGCGGCGCCAGCGTCCCGGCGGCCGATTACATCGATAATCTGGCGGCGCGGCGCTCGCTGATCGCCCGCGCCACGCAGCGGCTTAAGCCCTTCGATGCGCTGTTGATGCCGAGCGTCGCGATCCTGCCACCCGTCATCGCCGATCTTGCGACCGACGACGATGCCTACACGCAGGCCAATCTGATGGCGCTCCGCAACGCCAGCCTGATCAACATGATCGACGGCTGCGCGCTCTCGCTGCCGCTGCAGGCGGCAGGCGGCGCGCCGGTCGGCCTGACGATCGCGGGCGTCGCGGGTGCGGACCAGGGGGTTCTCGCGATCTCGGCGGCAGTCGAGGCGCTGCTGGGGTGAGCCTCGTCGGCCCGCTTGAGGCGAACACGTCTCATGCGTCCCGCAGCAGCCGCGCGCCCTGCACGGCAGGGGATGGAGACATGCCGGAAGAGCCGGCGACGGACGCGGCCATTCCTGCTATCGCGTGCCCATGCTGAAGCAGTTCTTCGCCTATTATCGGCCGCACAAGGCCCTGTTCCTGATGGATTTCGGCGCGGCCGTGGTCTCGGGGCTGCTCGAGCTCGGCTTCCCGCTGGCCGTGAAGGCCTTCGTCGACGTGCTGCTGCCGGCCGGCGACTGGGCGCGGATCGTGCTGGCCGCGGCGGCCCTCGTTCTCATCTATATGCTGAATGCGGGCCTGAGCGTCGTCGTGACCTATTGGGGCCATATGCTCGGCATCAATATCGAGACCGAGATGCGCCGACGCGCCTTCGAGCACCTGCAGAAGCTCTCCTTCCGCTTCTATGACGAGCAGAAGACCGGCCATCTGGTGGCGCGCGTCACCAAGGATCTGGAGGAGATCGGCGAGGTCGCCCATCACGGGCCCGAAGACCTGTTCATCGCGGTCATGACCTTCCTCGGGGCGTTTGCCCTGATGCTGATGGTGCATCCGCAGCTCGCGCTGATGACGGCGGTGATCGTGCCGCTTTCGGCCTTCGTCGTCGCCCGCTACGGCGCGCGCATGACGCAGAACTGGCAGACGCAGTTTCGCCGCGTCGGCGCGTTCAACGCCCGGCTGGAGGAGAATATCGGCGGCATCCGCGTGGTGCAGGCCTTCGCCAACGAAGGCCATGAACAGGCCCTGTTCGCCGGCGACAACCAGCGCTACCGCGCCACCAAGCTCGACGCCTACCGCCTGATGGCGGCGAGCCAGGCGGTCAACTATCTCGGCATGCGCCTCGTCCAGGTCGCGGTGATGCTGGCGGGGACCTGGTTCGTGGTGCAGGGCACGCTGACGATCGGCGGCTTCGTCGGCTTCCTGCTGCTGGTCAACGTGTTCTACCGCCCGCTCGACAAGATCGCCGCCGTGCTGGAGACCTATCCCAAGGGCATCGCCGGCTTCCGGCGCTATCAGGACCTGCTCGCCACGGAGCCCGACATCGCGGACGCGCCCGGCGCGCTTCCGGTCGACCACCTCAGGGGCGACATCCGCTTTTCAGGCGTCGGCTTCGGCTATTCCCAGGGCCGGCCGGTGCTGACGGGCATCGACCTGCAAATCGCGGCCGGCGAGACGGTGGCCTTCGTCGGTCCCTCGGGCGCGGGCAAGACGACGCTGCTTTCGCTGCTGCCGCGCTTCTACGAGGTCGAGGCCGGCGCCATCACCATCGACGGCATCGACATCCGCGACATGACGCTCGCGAGCCTGCGCCGCCAGATCGGCATCGTGCAGCAGGACGTGTTTCTCTTCGCCGGCACCATCCGCGAAAACATCGCCTATGGCCGGCTCGACGCCTCGGAAGCAGAGATCGTCGAGGCCGCCCGCCGGGCCAGGCTCGACGCGATGATCGCCGACCTGCCGGCCGGGCTCGACACTTTGATCGGCGAGCGCGGCGTCAAGCTTTCGGGCGGGCAGAAGCAGCGGCTGGCGATCTCCCGCATCTTCCTGAAGAACCCGCCGATCCTGATTCTCGACGAGGCGACCTCGGCGCTCGACACCGAGACGGAAGCCGCGATCCAGGCCTCGCTGACCGAGTTGTCGCAAGGCCGCACGACGCTGGTGATCGCGCATCGGCTGGCCACCATCCGCCACGCCGACCGCATCGTGGTGGTGACGCAGGCCGGCATCGCCGAACAGGGCCGCCATGCCGACCTCGCCCGCGCCGGCGGCCCCTATCAGGCGCTGCACGAGGCGCAGATCGCGGAACCGTCGAGCGCCGGCGTGCCGGACGCGGCGGAGTAGCCCTGCGGCTCAGTTCGCCGCCGCCGCGCTCGGGCGCGCCTTGTCCCGCGCCTGCTGCGGCAGCAGGAAGGGCAGGTCCGGCGGCGGCAGGCGGCCGAGCGCGAGATCGACCTTGAAGACGCCGCCCAGCAGCGCGTCGTTCAGCACCTGGCCCGGCGCGCCGCGCGCCACGATGCGGCCATTGTCCATCGCCACGAGCGTATCCGCATAGGCCGCCGCGAGGTTGAGATCGTGCAACACCGCCAGCACGGCGACGCCGCGCGCCGCCAGCGCCCGCGCCCTATCGAGCAAGGCAAGCTGGTGGCAGAGGTCGAGATTGGCGACCGGCTCGTCGAGGAACAACGCCTGGCTCTCGCCGAGGCTCGCGCCCGCCCCGAGCTGGCAGAGCGCGCGGGCGAACTGCACGCGCTGCTGCTCGCCGCCCGACAGGCTCTGATAGGCGCGCGCCGCCAGCTCCAGCACGCCGGCCGCCTCCAACCCCTCGCCGATCAGCGCTTCGCGGGCCGAGCGCGTCAAAGCGCGGCCGACGCCGTCGACGCCGAGCCGCGCGACCTCGTAGACCGTGAAGGGAAAGGCGAGCCGCGTCTGCTGCGCCATCACCGCGCGCCGGCAGGCAAGACGCCAGCCCGGCACGCCCGAGAGCGGCTCAGCGCCGAGGCGGACCTCGCCATTGGCAGGCGCAAGCTCGCCCGAGAGCAGCTTGAGCAATGTCGATTTGCCCGCGCCGTTGGGGCCGACGAGCACGGTGAGCCGCCCGGCCGGGAGCGCCAGCGATGCGTCCTCGACCAGCGCGCGCCCCGAGGCGAGATAGCTCAGGTTCCGGCCTTCGACGATGACCGGCTCACGCATCGAAAGCGCTCTTGCGGCGCAGCAGCAGCCAGAGGAAGAAGGGCGCGCCGATCGCCGCCGTGACGATGCCGATCGGCAGTTCGGCCGGCGCGACGATCAAACGCGCGACGATGTCGGCGCCCGCCAGCAGCGCCGCCCCGCCCAGCGCCGAGAGCGGCAGCAGCAGGCGGTGGTCGGGGCCGACAGCCAGCCGCACCAGATGGGGCACGACGATGCCGACGAAGCCGATCACCCCGGCGCAGGCGACGCTGGCCCCGACGCAGAGCGCCACCAGCAGGATGGCGAGCGCCTTGATGCGCTGGACGGGGACGCCGAGATGAAAGGCCTCGGCCTCGCCCAGCATCAGCGCGTTCAGGCCGCGCGCCAGCAGCGGCAGGGCCAGCAGCAGCGGCAGCATGATCGGCGCGACCACGGCGAGCTTGCCCCAGCTCGCGCCGCCGAGGCTGCCGAGCGACCAGAAGGTCAGGTCGCGGAGCTGCCGGTCGTCGGACATGAAGGCGAGCAGCCCCGTCAGCGCGCCCGCGAGCGCGCCGAGCGCGACGCCGGCCAGCAGCATGGTCGATACCGAGGTGCGGCCCTGCCGCGTCGCGATCAGGTAGAGCGTCAGCGTCGCGATCAGCCCGCCGAGAAAGGCCCCGATCGGCAGCGCCAGGAAGGGCAATTTCCCGAGAAAGCCGACGAGATAGCGGTCGCCGAGCACGATGGTGGCGGCGGCCGCCAGCCCTGCCCCCGACGAGACGCCGACGAGGCCCGGATCGGCGAGCGGATTGCGGAACAGCCCCTGCATCAGCGCGCCCGAGACCGCCAGCGCCGCCCCGACAAGCAGGCCGAGCAGCACGCGCGGCAGGCGGATCGCGGTCACGACGAGACCATCGCGGCTCGCCAGCACGCCTGCGTCGCCGGTCGCCCAGCCATGGAGGATCTCCAGCACGCGCAGCGGCGGGATTTGCGCTGCGCCTTGCCCGATCGCGACGATGGCGACGAGGACGCAGAACAGCACCAGGCCGACCACCGCCAGAGCCGCCTGACGCCGGCGGTTGTCGGCATAGGCATGCAACGCGGCGAGAGCCGGCGTGTCGCTCCGGCCGATCGCCAGCGTCACGGTCTGGCTGCCGTCTTCAGCGGCGGCAGGCTGGCCTCGGGGTTCAGCGCCGCCATCAGGTCGCGCGCGGCGGCGGGCGTGCGCGGGCCGAAGCCCAGCAGATAAAGTCCGTCCATCACGATATGGGCGCTTTTGCCTGCGGCCGGCGTGCGCGCGAAGGCCGGCATGGCAAACAGCGCCTCGGTCGTGATGTTTTGGCTCGAACTGTTTCGCATCATCAGGATGGCGTCGGGCGCGGCCTCGAGGATCGCCTCGTCGCTCATCGGCTTGTAGCCCTCGATCGCCTCTGCGGCGTTGACGCCGCCGGCGAGCGCGATGAGCGCGGCAGCCGAGCTGTTGCGCCCGCCGGCCAGAACGCGTCCATTCTGCAAAGAGAGCACGAACAGCACGCGCGGCTTGCGCTTCAGCCCATCGCGCATCCGCGTCAGTTCGGCGAAGCCCGCGCGGGTCCGTTGCGCCAGCCGTCGCGCCGGCTCGACCGCGCCGACGACGGCTCCGATCGCCTCGATGCGGCTGACGACGCCGTCCTCGCTCGGACCATCGGGGATCGTCGCCAGCTTCACGCCGGCCTCGTTCAGCAGCGAGAGCGCATCGGGCGGGCCGGCTCCGTTGAGCGCGATCACGAGCGAAGGCCTGAGCGAGACCACACCCTCGGCCGAAAGCTGCCTGAAATAACCTATACTGGGCTTTTCCTTCAGCGCCTCGGGCGGAAACAGGCTGGTCGTGTCGACACCGACGATCCGGTCCTGCAGGCCCAACTCATAGAGCACCTCGGTGATCACCCCGCCGGCGACGACGATGCGCTCGGGCGTCTGCGCGACCGAGCGGGCGACCAGCCAGGACGGGCCTGCGAGATCGGCCAGCGCGACAAAGGTCAGGGCGAGCGCGGCGAGCACCTCGCGGCGCTGCGGCGGGCGCGGCGCGCTCGCGATCAGGGGTTGCCTCGCGGCCATGGCTCGAACCTCCAATTTCTCCGAAAGGCCTGCGTCGACGCCACAGCGTGCGGCTGAAATCCGATCGGAAATTCAGATCAACGCCGACACAAGCAAGTAATAAGCCTGTTTTTAATTCTTCTAAATTAGAAGATACGTCAGCGTTATTGACGTAGATAGTCGGCTTTACTACAAGGGGTCAAGAGCGCCGGGACGCCCCGGCGCAACACAAGCCAGCCAGCCAAACGCGTGTAAGCGTCCAGCCAGCCAGCCATCCTTTTCCTTGGTTCGGGGCTGCCATCATGCATTCGCACGCCGCGCTCATGCGCGCTTCCGTCTCACTCATCGCCCTCGCGCTCTGCTCGACAGGAACGCTCGCGCAGCAACGCCCCCCGCTCGCGCCTCCCCCCGCGGCAATCGTCCCGGGCGCGACGCCCGGCGCGCCGATCTCGCTCGACGAGATCACCGTGACCGCGAGCCGGCAGGAGGAGCGCGCCATCGACGCGCTCGCCGCCGTCTCCGTGGTCAGCCGCACCGACCTGCGCGCGCAGCAGCCGCAGCGCATCGGCACGGTGATCAACCAGATCCCCGGCGTCGCGACGCAGGAGAACCCCAACGACCCCGCCACCGCGATCAACATTCGCGGCCTGCAGGATTTCGGCCGCGTCGCGGTCGTCGTCGACGGCGCGCGCCAGAATTTCCAGCGCTCGGGCCACAACGCCAATGGCGCGTTCTTCCTCGACCCCGCCTTCGTGCGCGTCATCGACGTGACGCGCGGCCCGGTCGCCAATATCTACGGCTCGGGCGCCATCGGCGGCGTCGTCTCCTTCGAGACGGTAGACCCCAAGGACATCCTGCGGCCGGGCGAGCGCGCGGCGGCCGAGATCGGCGCGACGGGCGTGTTCGGACGGCAGAGCGGAGCGTTCGGCAACGTCATCGGCGCGGTCCGCCCGACCGAATGGGCGGCGGGCCTCGTCGGCCTGTCCTTCCGCTCGCTCAACCCCTATCGCGACGGCCAAGGCAACCGCGTCCGCGACTCCGACCAGGATCTGCGCTCCGGCATCGGCAAGATCGTGCTGACGCCCGGCGAGGGCCAGGAACTCAAGCTCGGCGGCCAGTACCAGCGCTACGAGTTCGCCAACGGGCTCGGCTCCGCCACCGCGCCGCGCCGCGAGAACGAGGTCACGACGCAGAACTACACCGCGCAATACTCCTTCTCGCGGCCAGACATTCCGTGGCTGAACCTGAAGGTCAGCGCCTATAACACCCGCACCGAGACCGACCAGACTCAAGTGTCGGGCGTGGGCGCGGCGCGCGGCGCCAGGCGCTTTTTCAACATCGAGACGACCGGCTTCGACATCGCCAACACCAGCAAGTTCCAGTTCGGCGCGCTCGGCCTCGACCTGACCTATGGCGCGGACTGGTTCGAGGACCGGGTCAAGACCAGCGACCCGGTCAGCAACGGCGACGAGACGACGCCGTCGGGCAAGCGACAGGTCTATGGCGGCTTCGTGCAGGCGCATTTCAAGTACGCGATGTTCGACCTGATCGGCGCGCTGCGCTACGATTCCTACGAGCTGAGCGGCGGGCGCGTGTCGTCGGACGGCCAGCGGCTTTCTCCCAAGATCACGCTTGGCGTCACGCCGGTGCAGGGCTTCCAGATTTACGGCACCTATGCCGAGGGCTACCGCGCGCCGTCGATCACCGAGACGCTGGTGGACGGGCTGCACCCGGCGCCCGCGAGCTTCCTGTTCCGGCCCAACCCGAACCTCGAGCCCGAGGTCGGCAAGACCCTGGAAGCCGGCGTCAATCTGAAATACGACAATGTCCTGCAGGACGGCGACCGTTTCCGCGGCAAGATCTCGGTGTTCCAGAACGATGTCACCAACTTCATCGAGGGCGTCTTCACCGATCCGGGCGCGCCCTGCGGCTCGCCGGTCCCGCGAGCCTGCGCTGACGCCTTCTTCGTCTACCAGAACGTCGCCAGGGCGAAGCTGACCGGCATCGAGGGCGAGTTCGCCTATGATGCCGGGCGCTGGTTCGCCAGCGTCTCGGGCTCCTCGATCCGGGGCGACAACGAGACCAGCGGCCAGCCGCTGCAGTCGGTCTACCCCGACAAGCTGACGCTGGGCGCAGGCCTGCGCTTCTTCGACGAGAAGCTCACCGTCGGCGGCCGCGTCACGCTGGTCGACGAGCAGCGCCGCCTGCCGGTCTCGGCTCTGGCGACCGCCAGCAAGGCCTATGCGCTGGTCGATCTCTATGCCGACTACAAGATCACGCCGGATGCGCGCGCCTTCGTCACGCTCGAAAACGTCGGCGACGTCCGCTACAAGCGCTTCCGCGACGGCGACAACAGCCCCGGCTTCGTCGGCAAGATCGGCTTCTCGACTCGGTTCGGCACATGAACGGAACGCGATGACGAGCATGGAATTCAGTGCGCGGCCCGAGTCCGGCGAATGCGTCGCGCCGGTCATGCCGATGCGCGACGCAGACGCGACGGCTTCGTTCTACGGCAAGCTCGGTTTCGCCACGCAGAGCCGGTACGGCGCGCCGGTCTGCGACTACCTGATCCTGCGCCGCGACTGGGTCGAGTTGCACTTCTACCTCGATGCCGACACCGACCCGCTGACCAATGCGTCGGGCGCCTATGTCAGGACGCGCGACGTCGACGCCATGACGGCGGACTTCGCCGCCCATGTCCCGCCCGATCCGCGCGGCACACCCCGCTTCCTGCCCGCCGCCCCGAAACCCTGGGGCATGAGACAGGCCATCCTCGTCGATCTCGACGGCAATCTCGTCCAGTTCGGCGCCCCTCTCGACCAGCCAGCCCAACAGCCAGCCAGATAAGGAAACAACCGATGTTCATCGCCATGAACCGCTTCAAGGTCGTCAAGGGAGAGGAGGCCGCTTTCGAGGAGATCTGGTCCTCGCGGAAAACACGGCTCGACGAGATGGCCGGCTTCCAGGCCTTCCATCTGCTGAAAGGCCCCGAGAAGGACGACCACACGCTCTATTCCTCGCACACCACCTGGGCCTCGAAAGACGCCTTCACGGCCTGGACCAAGTCCGAGCAGTTCCGCGAGAGCCACCGCAACGCGGGTGCGCCGCGCGAGCGGCCGCTCTATCTCGGCCATCCGGAGTTCGAGGGTTTCGAGACCGTGCTGAGCGAAACCAACCCCAACCGCCCCCGTCAGGCGGCGGAGTGAGCGGCATGGCGACCTCGCAGGCGATGGCGCATCCGGCGGTCCAGGAACCGTCTGATGCCGACAAGATGGCGCGCGTCCGGGAGATGCTGGCGGCAAAGCCCGACGGCGTGATCGAGGCCGTCGCCCGCGAGGTCGGCGTGCCGACGCTGGCCGTGCTGGAGGAGACCCCGGCCGAGCAGCGCGCCGCGATCTCGCCGGAGCGCTTCGAGGCGCTCTGGCAGGAACTCGCGACATGGGGCGAGGTGCTGTTCATCGTCAACACGCCCGACATCGTGCTCGAATGCGAGGGCTCCCTGCCGGTCGGCTCCTTCGGCCATGGCTATTACAACATCCATGGCGACAGCCCGATCGGCGGGCACATCAAGGCCGGCAACTGCCGCGCGATCTACCTGGTCGACCGCGCCTTCCACGGCCGGCGCTCCTGCTCGGTGCAGTTCTTCAACGGCGCCGGCGAGGCGATGTTCAAGGTCTTCGTCCGCCGCGACGAGAGCCGCGAGTTGATCGGCGCGCAGCTCGATAAGTTCGAGGCGCTTAAGACGGGGTTCTAAGACGGCGCGGCTTGGTGCGAAAGCCACCTCTCGATCCCAGCCGCCGCCGCGACGCCGGTGGAAAAACAGCCCTGCAACAGGTAACCGCCGGTCGGGGCCTCCCAGTCCAGCATCTCGCCGGCGACGAAGACGCCCGGCAACGCGGTCAGCATGAAGCCGGCATCGACCTCGCTCACGATTACGCCGCCGGCCGTCGAGATGGCGCGGTCGATCGGGGCCATGCCGGTCAGCCGCACAGGCGCGGCCTTGATCAGCGCCGCCAATCGCGCCGCGTCCTCGGGCAGCGCTCCGCCTTCGCGCAGCAGCGCGATCGCGACCGGGGACAACCCCGCCGCCTTGCGAAGATGGTTGCTCAGCGTCTCGCCCTTGCGGCGCTGGCCGAGCCGTTCCGTCAGCCGCTCCGCCGTCATGTCCGGGCGGAGGTCGATCGCGATCTGCGCGAAACCGTCGCGCAGGACGGCCTCGCGCAGCACGGATGAGAGCGCATAGACCGCGCCGCCCTCGATGCCGGCGGCGTCGATCATCGCCTCGCCCGTCGCCTGCGTTCCCGCATGACGGATGACGATGCGCTTGAGCGGCTGGCCGCTAAAGCGCTCGCGCATGAAAGGCGACCAGTCGACGTGGAAGCCGCCATTGGCCGGGTGAAGCGGCGCAACAGCGACGCCGCGCGCCGCCAGCAGGCTGACCCAACCTCCGTCAGCCCCGAGGCGCGGCCAGCTCGCGCCGCCCAGCGCCAGCAGCGTCGCGTCTGCCCTGACAGGCTCGCGGTCGCGAAAGCTCAGCGCGCCATCCGCGTCCCAGCCGGTCCAGTGATGGCCTGCGGCGAGGCTGACGCCGAGACCGTCGAGCCGGCGCAGCCAGGCCCGCAGCAGCGGCGAGGCCTTCATCGCCCTTGGGAACACCCGCCCGCTGGTGCCGACGAAGCTGTCGGCGCCGAGCCCGTCGGCCCAGTCGCGCAGGGCGTCGGGGGGAAAGGCGGCGAGCGCCGGCTCCAGCCATGGCCTTGCCGCGCGATAGCGCGTCGCAAACAGTTCGGGCGGCTCCGAATGCGTCAGGTTCAGCCCGCCGCGTCCCGCGAGCAGGAATTTTCGCGCCGGCGACGGCATCCGGTCGTAGAGCGTGACGCGGTGCCCGGCTGTCGCGAGGCGTTCGGCCGCGATCAGACCTGCGGGACCCGCGCCGATGATCGCGATGGCGCGAGCCGTGACGGGGCGGTCGGTCACGACGGCGCGCGCACATCGTAGCGCGGCAGGATCGCCCGAAACGTCGCGCCTTCGCCGGGCGCGCTCTCGATCGTCAGCCGGCCGCGGTGGCGCAGCACGATATGCTTGACGATGGCGAGGCCCAAGCCCGTGCCGCCGGCCTCGCGGCTGGCGGCGGTGTCGACGCGGTAGAAGCGCTCGGTCAGGCGTGGCAGGTGCTCGGGCGCGATGCCGGGCCCGTCGTCATGGACGCTGACGCTGGCCTCGGTCGGACCGTCCCGCACGTCGATCTGAACCTCGCCGCCCTCATGGCCGTATTTGATCGCGTTCTCGACGAGGTTCTCCATCAGCCGCAGCAGCTCGTCGCGGTCGCCCGGCACGCGGACCGGGGCGGGCGGGGTGACGAGCTTCAGCGCGACCTTGCGTTCCCGCGCCATCAGGGCGAGTGAATCGACGATCTCGCGCGAGATGCCTGCGAGATCGACCGGCGTATCGGGCGCGAGATGGGCGCGCAGCTCGATCCGCGACAGCGAGAGCAGATCATCGACCAGGCGGGCCATGCGCAGGCCCTGCTCGCGCATGATGGTCAAGAAGCGGTCGCGCGCGCCGGCGTCGTTGCGGGCCGGACCCTGCAGCGTCTCGACGAAGCCGAGCAGCGAGGCCAGCGGCGTCCGCAATTCATGGCTGGCGTTGGCGACGAAATCGACGCGCATGCGCTCGGTGACGCGCAACTCGCTCAAATCCTCGAAGGTCAGCAGCACGGGCCTTCGCCAGTCCTGGCCCGGCAGCGCCGCGATATGGATGCGGAAGGTGCGCTCCACCGGCACGCGCTCGATGAACTCGATGACGCGCCGGCCGCCGCCGCGCGAAACCTCGCCGATCGCCTCGATCAGGTCCGGGTCGCGCAGCACCAGCGTCAGCGGCTTGCCGGTGTCGAGGCCCGACATCAGCGCGCGCATCGCCGGGCTCAGCGCCTGCGCCACGCCCTGCGCGTCGAGCAGCACGACCGCCGCTCCCATCGCCTCGACGAGGTCGGCGACCGGGCGGGCCTGCGGGTCGAAGGGGAGATCCATGGGGGAAGAGCCTTGACGCGACGGCAGCATCGCGGCGGACGAGAAGAAGACGGGCGCATCTTCTGGGCGCAACATGGGCAAGCGTCAATTCCCTTGCCGCACGGAGCCGGCTAGGCTCCGGCGCACAGCAGGGAGACGACAGATGGCCAAGGCGGTTGCGACTAAGACGACGAGGGCGAAAGCGGCCAGTCCCGCGCCTGCGGTCGAGGCGGGCAAGATCGCGCCGCGAACCCGCAAGGTGGTGAAGGCCGTCGCCAGGGCGAGCTTCGACATCGAGGCGCTGACGCTGCCCGAGACGATCGTCGACGCGGCCTACCATTCGGGCGGCTACCCCTATGGCAAGCGGATGAAGCGCAAGCGCTACGACAAGGACATGGAGCCGCTGCAGATCGAACTGCAGAAGCTGCTCGCCTGGGCGCGCGAGAGCGGCGAGCGGGTGGCGATCGTGTTCGAGGGCCGCGACGGCGCCGGCAAGGGCGGCGCGATCAAGCGCTTCACCCAGCATCTCAACCCGCGCCAGGCGAGGGTCGTGGCGCTGTCGAAACCGTCGGACATCGAGAAGGGGCAGTGGTATTTCCAGCGCTATGCCGCCCAGATGCCGACGGCGGGCGAGATCGTGTTCTTCGACCGCTCCTGGTATAATCGCGCCGGGGTCGAGCGGGTGATGGGCTTCTGCACGCCCCAGCAGACCGACGATCTGTTGCGTGAGGCCCCGGCCTTCGAGGGCATGCTGGCGCGCGACGGCATCCGCGTGATCAAGCTGTTCCTGACCATCGGCCGCGAGATGCAGATGACGCGGCTGCATGCGCGCTGGCACGACCCGCTGAAACGCTGGAAGCTGTCGCCGATCGATTTCGAGGCGATCCCGCGCTTCGACGCCTATTCTGACGCCTTCGAGCAGATGCTCACGCGCTCTTCGACGGAGTGGGCGCCGTGGAGCGTGATCCGCGCCAACGACAAGCTGCGCGCGCGGCTTAACGCCATCCGCCACGTGCTGCACGCCATCCCCTATGACGGCAGGGACGAGGCCGCGATCGGCACGATCGACGACAAGGTCATGTTGAGCGCCAGGGCCTATCTCGACAAGGGCGGCGAAAGCTGAGCGCCCCGTCGACTGCGGCGCAAAGCGTCGCGGGGTCCGCCGCTCCGGATCAAAGCCGCTTGTCCCGCGTTGCCAAGCCGGCGACCCGACACAAGCAGCGAATGATGATGATCGAGACAGACGACGACTACAAAATGGCGATCCAGCGCCTGAGTGAGCTCGGTGAAGCCGTGCTGACTGACGCCGACCAAGACGAATATCTGGAGCTCACGGCCGCGATGCTGGATTACGAGACGCGCAACCACCCGGCGCTCCAAGCGCGATAGGTCGGCGCGATGCGTGGGAAGCCGGCCCAACGGCTGGCGGCGTCCGCCACTCCATCAGCCCAGAATATCCTGCGCCTCTTCGGCCGCGACGCTCTCGCGCCCCGATTCCCATCCATCCATCCAGGCATCGTGAGCGGGGTCGTCAGCCGGATAAGGGCATTCGCTGATCGCGAGCCCGTCGACGCAGGCCTGCCGGCCTTCCTCATAGGCACAGTTGACGGTTATCGACGTCATCATGTCACCTTCTCGCTCTGCGACCCGGCGACCGATGCCGTTCATGGCCGCATAATGTCGATCATGGCTCACCGGATCGTGAATCATCAACGCGGCGCACGCGAAATTGATCCGGATCGTCCCTTCTACATCCGGTCGAAGGGATCAATCGTTTGACGAGCGGCTATATTGTAGATACGAAATAGCTTGTGAGAATCCTGTGGGTCGAGATCAAGCGACAGGCGAACTGCGAGAAGCACGGCCTCGATTTCGCCGATCTTGATCCCGAGTTTTTCATGGGCGCGGTGGTGCGTCCCGGTCACTCGGACCGATTTCTGGCGTTCGGCTGGCATCGCAGCGAACTGGTCGTCGCCGTCGTCTTCCGGCCGCTCGGATCGGAAGCACTCTCCGTGATCAGCATGCGGCCGGCCAATGCGAAGGAAAGGACGTTGTTCCATGGCTGATCCAAGCAAGGAGTTTGTGCCCGGCCGGGGCTACGGCAAGCCCGATTGGGACGAGGTATCCGACAATCCCGAGTGGACAACCGAGGATTTCCACAACGCCCAACCCTTTGCCGAGGCCTTCCCGGAACTCGCCGCAAGCATCCGCCGCGGGCGCGGCCCGCAAAAGGCGCCGACAAAAACGCTGGTCTCGCTGCGTCTCAGCCCCGATGTGCTGGAAAAATTCAAGGCCGATGGCCCGGGTTGGCAGTCGCGCATCGACGAGGTTCTGCGCAAGGCGGTTAAGCTCTGAGCCTCACCGCTCCCGCCCCCTGATCCTTCGCGCCATCTCGTTCAGCGCCAGCAGGGCCAGCGCGAGGATGAAGGGCAGCAGGTAGTAGGCGATGCGGAAGAGCAGGAGCGCGCCGAGCACGCCCTCATAGGGCAGTCGCGAGAGCGCGATCAGCATCGTCGCCTCGAAGACGCCCAGCCCGCCCGGCGCGTGGCTGGCGATGCCGATCAGGCAGGCGAAGACATAGGCCGCGAGGAATGTCGGGTACGCGATGTTGTGCCCGCCCGGCAGCAGCACGTAAAGCACGGCGGCCGCCGCGCAGACCTCGGCCGCGCCGAGGAACATCTGGCCGAGCGTGATGCCCAGGCCCGGCAAAGGCAGGTTCCAGCCGCGCACGCGGATGGTGCGTTCGCCGGTCCCGACCCAGCCGAGATAGCCGATCGTCCCGATCGCGACGGCCGCGCCGACGCCCTGCACCACCAGCGGCGAGGTCCGCGCCAGCACCGCGACCGAGTCCGAGGCGTAGAACAGGCAGGCGCACAGGATCGCGCCGAGGCCCAGCCAGAAGGTCAGCCCGGCGATCACCGTCAGGCTCGCCACCTCGGAGGCGCGCACGCCCTTGGGCGAGTAGATCCAGTAGCGCACCGTGCCGCCGGTGACGATCGGGAAGCCCAGCGTGAAGGAGACCGAATAGGAGGTGAAGGAGGCCAGCGCCGTGGTGCGGTAGGGAATCGAGAGGCCGAGCCGCTTCAGCGCGAGCGCATCGTAGCCGGTGAGCAGCAGGTAGCTCAACGCGGTGAAGCCGAGCGCCAGCCCGATCTGGCGGGCGCTGGCGTTGCGGAAGGCGTTCGCCAGTTCGCCCGGCTCGATCTCGCGGACGATGTAGTAGAGCACCACCAGCGAGGCGCAGAAGATGAGCGCGCTCGCCAGCGGGCCGAGCCACCACCAGCGGCTGCGCCGGCGCACAGGCATGGCCGGGTGAGATAGTCCTGGCTCATGCTGGCCGAACGACATACGGAACTCGGGCTGGTCTGGACGCGTGGGTCCGGGGGCGAAAGGCGGCCGACGACGCGACCCTTGCCGTCAGAGATAGCGTCTCCCCGCCGATCCACAAGCCGGAAGGCGCGCGTCAAGCCGACGCCACCAGCATCACCCCGCCTTCTGGAACACCCTGAGCGTCCTGAAGGCCGCGACCTCCCTGACCGGCGCGGTCCTGGCCCAGTCGGCGATGATCGGCTGCGCCGTCGCATAGGCGAAGGAGCCGGTGTAGAACAGCAGATAGCCGCCGGAATCGGTCTGGGCGGTGAACAGATCGATCACCTCGCGGTCGGTCAGCGCGCCATAGGCGTCGTTCATCTCGTGCCGGAACTCGCAGGCGTGGAACAGCGTCACGATGTCGAAGCGCGGCAGCAACTTCGCATTCGAGGTGTAGATGTCGCCGAAATAGGCGCTGTAGGTCTTGGTGATGGTCGGGTTGCCGGTCGCGAGCTTGACGAAGGCGTCGTATTCCTTCGGCGAGGCGGTGATGCTGAGGACGGTGCAGTTCAGCTCGGCTTCCGCGCAGCGGATGCCGACATAATGGTGCCCGCCGCTGCCGAAATGGTAGATGCGCCTGTCGGTGATGCCCTGCTCTTCCAGCCATTCGACGAAATGCACGTCGCAGGGGCACTGGTCGACGCGCAGGCCCCAATAGACGTCCCAGATGTTCATCGGCGCGGGTGCGGCGCTGGTCGCGGCGGTCATGAATGGTGGCTCCAAATCTCGTGTGCGGCTGGATTCTGGTAAAAATTAATCAACACGCTCGTCATCCCGGACAAGCGGCGAAGCCGCGCCGATCCGGGACCCATTCCTGAACCTTTTCGACAGGCGTTCCGGAATGGGTCCCGGCTCTCCGCTTCGCTACGTCCGGGATGACGAGGCAGTTTTCGACTGTCAAAAGACCGTTTCCCGCTGAACTTCACCTGAACGGCCCCGTCACGGCGCGCCGGGCTCCGCCAGCTCCGGTCGCGCCTCCACCCGCGCCGACGCGGCCATGCGGACGACGCCGCCGGCGCGCTTCAGCGTCAGGCGGTGCGTCGCGGCCTCGGCGAAACCCGCGCTCTGGCCGAAGCCGAGGATGATCGCGTCGGGCCGCGACGCGCGCAGTTCCGAGATCAGGTCGAGCGCGATCTCGGTCTCCAGCGCGCTCGTCGCCTCGTCGAGCAGCACGATGTCGGGCGCCTCCAGTTCGGCCCGCGCCAGCGCCAGCCTCTGCCGGTCGCCGGTGGCGAGTTCCTTGTCCCAGTCGCGGATCTCGTCGATGCGGGGCGCGAGGCTGGACAGGCCGTAGCGGCGCAGCGCGTTGGCGATCTCGTCGCCCGCATGGACCGCGCCGGAATCGAACACCGCCCGCAGCGTGCCCTCCGAGAGATGCAGCTTGTGCGGCACCACCGTGACCAGCGCATCCTCCGGCAGCGCGACGACGCCGCGCCCCCAGGGCCAGAGGCCCGCGATCGCCTGGATCAGCGCCGCCTTGCCGAGCCCCAGTTCTCCCGACAGATGCAGCATGTCGCCGGGCGCCGCCGACAGGCCGATCTCGACCGCGAGCGTGCGGCCGTCGCGGTCGACCAGCGTGACGTCGTCGAGATGCAGGGCCCGGTCGCGGCTGGGCTCCAGCGCCAGATGCGCGCCCGGCGGATCGCGCTCGAGCCGCTCCAGCGCATCGGCGAGTTCGTTGACGCGGCGCGCGGCGGCGAGCCATTCGGCGATCCGCATGAAATTGTCGAGCAGCCAGTTGAAGGCGTTCTGCACCGCCACGAAGGCGGCCGCGACCTGCACCACGCCGCCGAGCGACATCTCGCCCGAGAGATATTTCGGCGCGGCCAGCAGCAGCGGCACGACCGGCACCAGCGCGCCCGAGCCGTTGGTGATCCAGGTCAGCCGGCCGCGCTGCCTGATCATGGCGAGCCAGCGCTCCACCAGCCCGTCATAGGTCTGCTTCACGGCGCGGCGCTCGCCGGCCTCGGCCCGCGTCAGCGCGATGGTCTCGCCATGGTCGCGGATCCGCATCAGCGAGAAGCGCAGGCGCGCCTCGCCCTCGTTGCGGGCCGCGATCAGGCGGGGCAGCCGCCGGCCGACGATGCTGATGAGCAGGGAGACGAGCACGGCGTAGACGATCGCCGCCAGCACCATATAGGCCGGGATCGTCACCGGCCCGCCGCCGGACTGGACCGTGAGGCTGCCGCCGATGCTCCAGAGGATGCCGATGAAGGTGATCGCGGTGATGACCGAGGAGAGCAGCCCGATGGCGAAATCGACCACCGGCTCGGTCGCCCAGCGGACATCGTCGGCGATGCGGTATTCCGGATTGGCCGGCTCGTAGCCCGACAGGCTGAGCCGGAAGAAGCGGCGGCCGCCGATCCAGCCATCGGCCAGTTTCGCCGCGACCCATTCGCGCCAGTAGACCTGAAAGGTCTCGCGCGAGACGAGGATCACGACGCCCAGGCCCGCCGCGACGAAGGCCAGCACCGGAAACACCGCCATGGCGATCAGCGCGCTCTCGGCGTCCTTCTTCTCCAGCGCGTCGAAGAACCAGCCGTTCCAGCGGTTGACGGTGACGTTGACGAAGACGCCGATGATGATCGCGGCCGCCAGCGAGAGCGACCAGAACCAGGCTTTTCCGGCGCTCCGGCCGCGCCAGAAGCCGCCGGTCAGCTCGAAAAAGCGCAACGCCACCTGCCGGTCGCCCGACCCAGCCGCGCGCCCCGCGTCCCGCGCCCCGCTGCTCGCCTCACGCTTCGTCAAAGACGCTACAATCCCCCCGGATCGGCCCTGTTCACGACGGTGACGGCCAGCCCCCGCAGCCGAACCATAGCGGTCGGTTAGCCGGATGCGAATGAACTGCCGGTGAACGCTGCGTGATCGGGCGCGCGGTCCTGCCGGCTTGCGCGGCGTCGCCTATGGTTTTTGCATAAGCGTCATGAGCTCCGCCTAGCCTGCCAGCCGCATCGGGATAGGAGAGCACAATGACGACCGCGAACCGCCGCCTTTTCGTCCTCTGCCTGATGGCCCTGCTCGGCGCGGCCCCGGGACTGGCGCAGGACGCCCTGCCCCTGGCCGAGCGGCGCGCGCTAAAGGCCTATCAGGACGATGTCTATCCGGGCCAGATCGCGGCGATCCGCCAGGCGGCCGGTTTCGAGCTGCCGGTCGATGTCAAATGGGAGGCCGTCGCCCGGCCGGGACAGGCGGATCGCTTCGCGCGCGAGGGCCATTTCACAAAAGTCTATTTCACGCCGCTGACCGAAGCGCTCAAGGGCGTCGCCTCCGACCAGATGGGCCGGGACGCGCTCAAGGCCAGGCTGAAGCAGGTCGTGATCACCTATGACAAGGCGACGGCCCCGATCAGCAACTACCCCAACGGACTGACCTTCGCCGACGGCGTGCTGACGATCAATTTCGAGCCCGGCGTCAACGAGAACGACGTCAAGGACCGGACCAGGGCGATCCGCGACCTGCTCGAGAGCAAGCTCTGAGCAGGCCGGCGCGCGCTCACTTCCCTTCGACCCTGGCGATCGCGTCGCGCAGGTCGCCCCATTCGTGGCAGCGGCCGCAGAGCTGCTCCAGCTTCGCGAGATTGGCCTTCGCGCTGGCCATGTCGCCGGTCTCCAGGAACCATTCGCCCTGGTATTCGAGCGCCGGCAGATAGGTCGGGTCGCTCTTCAGCGCCGCGTCGTAGAGCTCTTTCGAGAGCGGATAGTTCTTCAGCTTGCGGTGCGAGAAGGCGAGCCAGTTCAGCAGCACGGCTGAGTCCGGCGAGCGTTTCAGAAGCACCTCCAGTTTCTCGATCGCGGGCGGAAAATTCTTCTCCTCGATCCAGCGCCGCGCCTGCCGGTAGTCGGGGTCCTCGTCGAGGAAGGTCCAGTCCGGGCCGACGGCGAAGGCGGGGGCGCAGGCGAGGAGGAAGGCGGCGAGAAGCATGATCAGAAGGCGCATCGACAACTCTCCGAATCCAGACACCCTGCTGCGGATTCCCTGAACCTTCACCCGCAAGGCGTGAATCACCCCGGGCCGGCGGCGCCAACCACTTTGCAGGTCCGGACCCGAATATATCTTCACTCCCTAATAACACTAAAATGTCGTGAAGTCTATCGGTTGCAACCATCATAACATAAGAATATTTTAGATGCGCTTGGAGAAAAAACTCGGCAGGCGATCAACAATACTGATATGCCGATTTCTTTCTGATGATAACTTATCTGCAGTGAATAGAAGATCAAAGTGCAACATTCCATCCGGAAGGAATCCGTCTCTGACAGCGTCGTTGTTCTTTGCCTTCCAAAGCTTGTCTATCTCAATTCCCGAATCAACGACCACTTCTTTTCCTGCGTGGTCTATGACGATTATCTGACTGGTATACTTAAATATTTCCTGAGATACAGCTCTGTAATCCAGGCCTGCGTGGTCGCGCAGGCAACGGGGATTGAACTCGCAGAGCATTCTGGGACGACAGCGCCTCATCGTCTCCACAAGCCCGGAAAGGGCGGCTGGCTCAAAGCCTTCAATGTCGATCTTGATGAAATCGACATGGGCTTCGCCAGCCAGAACCATGTCAGCCCTGACTGTCTGCACCAACTCGCCCCGACTGCCGCCGTCAATGAGATAAGAGTTCGAAGAGTCGTTCGACAGAGCGACAACGCCCTCGCGATCAGAGGCCGCCACCGGCACCAGAACAACATTCTTGAAGCCGTTAACGGTCACCGCGCGCAGAAGCATGGACGCGTTCTTGGCATTCGGTTCGAATGCGACTACTTTACCGCGTTTTCCAACAACTTGAGCCGCGTTGAGCGTCATTATGCCTACGTTCGCGCCAATATCCACATACGTATTTCCGGGCTTCAAATATCTGCGGATCACAGCCACGATGTGCGGCTCCCAGGCCCGATATTTCACGATGACCTTACCGAAATCCGGTTCGTCTGGATCGACGACGGCAAACAAGTTTGGCCTGATCTCGACCTGCTCAAATGCGGGGCGAGTTCGCCTACTATATTCATCTAGATTTTTTAAATCCGAAACAAGCTGATCAACGGACAAGCCTGCATTGATGCGGCTGCGACAGTTCTGTAGCTCCTCCGCATCCGGATCACGTCCGAGAAAAATACGGTGAGCGGAATGAACGTCCTGCTCTGTCGCCCTCAACATTGATACACTCGTTGACCGCATGCCGGGCTGCAGGTTATGGCGCGAGCCTCGAGCGGGCAATGATTTTGCACACCTGAAATTGAGATGCGCGCGCCTCTCGCAGGTTGACCGACCCGGAAGGTTCCGACGCGTTGCTCGGCCGTGTCCGTGATGGTGCGAAGCGTCCGGAGGCCGCCACGATTGCCGACTTGGCCGGACTGTTCAGGCCGCCGCCCTCTCAAGGTTGAGCGCCAGCAGCCGGGCCAGCGCCTCGTCGGTCTCGATGTCCTCGGGCCAGCCATAGGCGGCGGCGACCGCGCGGTCGAGGTCCGCATGCAGCGCCGCGAGCCAGGCCGGGCGCTGGTTGTAGAGATTGGTCAGGGTGCGCTCCTTCAGCTTCACGGCCGCCTCGGCGTTGCGCGGCAGGATGCGGTCGGGATATTTGCGCGGCGCCTCGCCCGGCGCTGCGGTCGGCACGATCTCGGGCACGATCTCGACCAGATCGGGCGGATTGAGCCAGGCGCGCCGGCGCTCGTCGAGCAGTTTTGCGGCGGCAGCGATGCGGATGGCGCGCGGGTCGTCGGCGTAAGCCGAGGCCGGGAGGTTGGGGGTGAGGCCTTCGGGGAAGGGGAAGGTCTCGAAGGTGGTGGTCGGGGTGTAGCGGGGCCGATCCTCCAGCGATGTGCCAAGGCGCAGTGCCCATGACTCATGGAAATGAGAGTGAAGGATGCCGAAGGCGGTGTCGTCGTCGCGGGCGAACGCAACTAAGTTCTTGTCCGGAACAACGCGGCGGTCGATCCAATCGAAGATACGAAATTTAGAAACCTCAGGTGTCACAAAATACCGTGATTTATCTTCTGAGAGCCTTCTGAATTCAGAAGCCGGGCGCGCAATTTTCCACCAATTGCGCTTCTCAGACACAGAATTGGATTGTTTACGAGCGGGTAAAACAATGGAGACTACGCGCTGGAACGGCTCTGCATAGAGCCGCGCATCAGCTTCGACGAGGTTGCCAAAATCAATAATCCAGAAGGGCGTTCCTCTGTCTCGCAATAAATCAATACCATTTAGCCAAGGATGCAATACATCAGAATTTGGTCTGCCGTTTGGGTTCAAAGGCTCGGTCAGCCAACTACGGGCGGTGCTCGAATCTATTTCGAACTTGCCCTTCTTCGTGATGCCGTTTGATCCCAGGTGTGCATTCTCCCTCAGCCGCTTCGCCAGCGTCAGATCCGCCGCCTGCGCCGTCAGGTCGGCGTTGATCGCCGTCACCGGCAATCCGCCCAGCGCCAGCCCCTCGCCTTCGATGCGCGCCCCGAAGCAGAGCATGCTGACCCGCACCGCCGCGCCGTCCTGCAGCCATTCCTCGTCGGCCCAGGCCTCGAAGAGCGGCGCATCGGCGACCATGCGCTCGATCACCTTGCGGTTGGCCCCGCCCCGGATCGAATTGGTCGAGACGAGACCGGCGCGCCGCGCCTGCCCGGTCGCGATCTGATGGCGGGCTTTCTCGAACCAGTAGGTCACGAGATCGGCCTCGCGCGGCACTTTCCCGTCGAAGATTGTGAACAGCGTGCCGACATAATCGTCGCCCAGCCCCGCGCGCAGCTTCTTGCCGCCCAGAAAAGGCGGATTGCCGACGATGAACTCGGCCGCCGGCCAGAGCGCCTCGATGGGGGCGCTTCCTTCCCCTTCCCCCCCGAGGGGGGAAGGGAAGGAAACCAGCGCATCCCGGCACTGGATCGTGTCGAGCTTTTCGAGGATCGGCTCGGGCCGGTGGGTCAGGCCGTTGGCGATGCCCCACTGGATGTCGCCGATCCAGATCACCGTGCGCGCCAGCTCGGCCGCGAGCGGGTTGATCTCGATGCCGTGCAGGATGCGGGGGCCGACGCGCGGCAGCGGCCGGCTTAAGCCCAGCGTCTCGCATTCGAGCAGCGCCTTCCATTCGAGGTCCTTCACCGCCTGCAGCGCGAGATACAGGAAGTTGCCGGAGCCGCAGGCCGGATCGAGGATCGAGAGGCCGCAGAGCCGGTCGACGAAGCCGTCGCGCAGCGCTTCGGCTTTGGCGCGCGCGCCCGCCATCGCCTTGTCGGAGCCGCCCGGCCGCGCGCCGGTGAAGGGAGCCATGATCGTCTCGATGGCGGCCTTCGCGCTGGCCCATTCCGCCCGCAGCGGGCGCATCGCCACCGGCTCGACGATCAGCATGATCTTGTCGGGGTCGGTGTAATGCGCGCCGATCTGGGCGCGCTTGTCGGGATCGAGGAAGCGCTCGAACAGCGTGCCGAAGATGGTCGGGTCGATCAGGTCCCAGCGGAAGGAGTGCAGCGCCCGCAGCAGCCCGAGCTCGTCGGGCTCCAGATGCAGCGCGCGGCGGCCGTCGAACAGCCCGCCATTGAAGTGCCTGATCTCGGTCAGGTCGAACTCGCCGCCATGCTCCATCTGGGCGAACAGCTTGTCGAAATAGTCCCTGGCCTTGCCGGGCCGCTTCAGCCCGAGGTCGATCAGCTTGCGCAGCAGCCCCTCGGGCAGCAGTTTCACCGAATTGGCGAAGAAGCAGAAGACGAGCTGGTTGATGAAATGCGCCACCGCCTCCCGGTCGGGGTTGCGGTGCTGGAGCCGGTCCGAAATGGTCTGGAACTTGTCGGCGGCGTCGCGCGTCAGCGAGGCGCGGGTCTGCTTGGGCCGGAGGAACTCGGGATCGTGGAAGACGGCGCGCAGCCAGGCGAACTTCTCCGGCTCGGCGAGCTGCTCCAGCTCGAACTCGTATTTGGCCGTGACCGTGTTGGTCCAGCGCGTCTCGATGCGGAAGCGCACCGTGTCGCAGACGACATGCAGCGGCGGGTTGTCCAGCGCCGAGGCGTAGCGCGTGAGCTGCTCCAGCGCCGCGCCGAGATCGCGCTTCTTCTTCTTGTATTCCCAGGCGAAGAAATGCTGCTTCCAGACATCGGCGAAGCCGTCGCCGCCGCCGGTCTTGCTCGCGCCCTTCTCGAAGGCGAAGCGCTCGCCGCGCGGATCGGCCTCGGCCGGCGTGGCGTGGCCGAACAGCCGGCACAGATCGAGAAAATGCTCCTGCGCCGAGGCGCGCTCGGTCAGCGCGACCGGCTTCCATTTCCGGATGAACTCATGCGGCGTCAGCGTGGTCGGAGCGTCGAAATCCATGGGCTTGTGCCTAGCATGGATTCGCGGCGCGTCATGGCGGGAGGGTGTGGAAAACCGATGGTCGCCCGTGGCGCGAGAACCACGACGGGGAACCCTCTCCCGGAGGGAGAGGGCAGGGTGAGGGGTCGGACGGTCAACCAGCGCGGCGAAACCCATCCGCGCTTCCGTTCAGGCCAACAGCGAAACGTCCGTCACCTCTCCCCTGCCCCTCTCACTGAACTCGGGTGTACCCGAGTTCAGCACTCAGGGTGATCGAAGTCGGGTATACCCGACTTCGATGCAGGAGAGGGGTTCCTCCGGCGCCCTTCGTCCACCCATCCTGCCACCTCCTGTCACCAATCCCACCCGCCATGCGCCCCGCCCCCTCGCACCGCGCGGCGATCCGCCCCATATTGCGGCCATGCCAAAACTCTCCGACGCCGCCAAAGCCAAAGCCCAGAAGAAGCCCGCCTCCGCCCGCACGCCGAACTCCAAGGCGTCGCGGCAGGAGCTCAAGCCGCTGGAAGGCTATCTCGCCGATCTGCTCAACCCGGCGATCAACCGGGGCAACGCCGTGCCCGGCGGCGCGGCCGGGTTCTCCGACAAGCCGCAGGCGGGTTACGAAGCGAAGCCGAGCTACGCCATGGAGCGGCCCGGCGGCGAGGAGAGGCCCAGGCGCAAGCTGACGAAGCGGGCCGATTCCGCCTTCGACGGCGAGGAGGGCGCGACCGCCGCCAGCCTGACCGCGCAGTCGCTGCAGATGCTGCTGGAGACCGGCAGTCCCTTCATCGACCCCGGAAAAGCCTGGACGCCGCATCGTCCGCCGCGCCCCGACAAATCCGAGGGCGGCGTCCCCTTCCGCATGCAGGCCGAGTTCGAGCCGGCCGGCGACCAGCCCGCCGCGATCGCCGAGCTGATCGACGGCATCTCGCGGCAGGAACGCGACCAGGTTCTGCTCGGCGTCACCGGCTCCGGCAAGACCTTCACCATGGCGCAGGTGATCGAGAAAACGCAGCGCCCGGCCCTGATCCTCGCGCCCAACAAGACGCTGGCGGCGCAGCTCTATGGCGAGTTCAAGAGCTTCTTCCCCGACAACGCGGTCGAGTATTTCGTCTCCTATTACGACTACTACCAGCCCGAGGCCTATGTGCCGCGCTCGGACACCTTCATCGAGAAGGAAAGCTCGATCAACGAGCAGATCGACCGCATGCGCCACTCGGCCACGCGCTCGCTGCTGGAGCGCGACGACGTCATCATCGTGGCGTCCGTGTCCTGCATCTACGGCATCGGCTCGGTCGAGACCTATACGGCGATGACCTTCGGCATCAAGCTGGGCGAAAAGATCGAGCAGCGCCAGCTCATCGCCGATCTCGTGGCGCTGCAGTACAAGCGCACCCAGCACGATTTTACGCGCGGCTCCTTCCGGGTGCGGGGAGACGTCATCGAGCTGTTCCCGGCCCACTACGAGGATCGCGCCTGGCGCATCGGCCTGTTCGGCGACGAGGTCGAGCAGATCTCGGAGTTCGACCCGCTGACCGGGCAGAAGACCGCCGAGCTCGAATTCGTCAAGGTCTACGGCAATTCGCACTACACCACGCCGCGCCCGACGCTGACTCAGGCCGTCAAGTCGATCAAGCAGGAGCTTCGCGGCCGGCTCGACGAGCTCAACCGCATGGGCCGCTATCTCGAGGCGCAGCGGCTCGACCAGCGCTGCACCTTCGACATCGAGATGATCGAGGCCACCGGCTCCTGCAACGGCATCGAGAACTATTCGCGCTATCTCACCGGCCGCAAGCCGGGCGAGCCGCCGCCGACCCTGTTCGAATACCTGCCCGACAACGCGCTGGTCTTCACCGATGAGAGCCATGTCACCGTGCCGCAGATCGGCGGCATGTATCGCGGCGACTTTCGGCGCAAGGCGACCTTGGCCGAATACGGCTTCCGCCTGCCCTCCTGCATGGACAACCGGCCGCTGCGCTTCGAGGAATGGGACGCGATGCGCCCGCAATCGGTGCATGTCTCGGCCACGCCCGGCGCCTGGGAGATGGACCGCACCGGCGGCGTCTTCACCGAGCAGGTCATCCGCCCGACCGGGCTGATCGACCCGCCGGTCGAGATCCGCCCCGCCAAGCACCAGGTCGCCGACCTGCTCGACGAGATCAAGGAGGTCACGGCGAAAGGCTACCGCACGCTGGTCACGGTGCTGACCAAGCGCATGGCCGAGGATTTGACCGAATATCTGCACGAGAACGGCACGCGGGTGCGCTACATGCACTCCGACATCGACACGATCGAGCGCATCGAAATCCTGCGCGATCTGCGGCTCGGGGCGTTCGACGTGCTGGTCGGCATCAACCTGCTGCGCGAGGGCCTCGACATCCCCGAATGCGGGTTCGTGGCCATTCTCGACGCCGACAAGGAGGGCTTTCTGCGCTCCGAAACCTCGCTGATCCAGACCATTGGCCGCGCCGCGCGCAACGTCGACGGAAAGGTCATCCTCTATGCCGACCACATCACCGGCTCGATGGAGCGGGCGATGGCCGAGACCTCGCGCCGCCGCGAGAAGCAGGAGGCCTATAACCGCGAGCACGGCATCACGCCGCAGACGATCAAGCGCGCCATCGGCGACATCCTCGGCTCGGTCTACGAGCGCGACCACGTCACGGTCGATGCCGGCATGAGCACGCCGGCGGCCGGCCACAATTTCAAGGCGGCGCTGGCCGACCTCGAAAAGCGCATGCGCGAGGCGGCGGCCGATCTGGAGTTCGAGACGGCCGCAAGACTGCGCGACGAGATCAAGCGGCTGCAGGCGACGGAACTGGCGATCTCCGACGACCCGCTGGCAAGGCAGGGCGACGTCGAGGCGAGCGCGGGGAAGTACAAGGGCGAGCGGGCGTTCGGGGCGAGCGCGAATTTGCCACCGACGCGGGCGAGGAAGCCGACCGATGCGGATATGGGGCCGCATAATTTCGGCGGTGGAGAAGGCAAGCCGCTGGCGCGGCCGGGTGGAAAGCCGAAGAAGCCGGGGCTGGATGAGATGGGGCCGCGGGTGGAGGCAAGGCCGGTGGGGGCTGGGGAGAAAGGGGGGAGGCGGCGGGGAAGGGGGTAGCGCTGACCGAATTGTTTCTACGCTACCCATAGGTCATTCAATCATGTAACAACCGGCGATCTTCGATTTGTCCGAGCGATCATGTCAGTCCATAAAAGCATCTTCATATCGTACTCTTGGGATACCGAAGCGCATAAAGAGTGGGTAAGAATACTTGCCGAACGCTTGGCGATAAATGGAGTGCATGCGCATCTTGATCAATGGGATGTGCGCTATGGCGAAAGTTTAACTCAATATATGGAAGAGAAAATAGTTGAATCTGACTATATTTTGATCATCTGCACTCCTAATTACGCAACAAAATCGATCAACAGACAAGGCGGAGTCGGATATGAAGCGCAAATAATTTCAGCGCGGATCGCGGGGTCTGTTCCTAGAGCGAAATTTGTTCCTATTCTTCGCAGCGGGCAGCTCCTAGCGAATCTGCCAGACTGCGCCGTTCCTCCGCATTTTCAAGGAATTTTGTCCATCGATATGCGTGAGGATGCGCAGTTCGATATGATGTTTGAAAATCTAATTCGTCACATCTATGGTCAACCTACACTTCAACGGCCACCTCTCGGAAAGCCGCCAGATTTCATTGCCAATAATACTGAAGTATCGGTTCTTGAGGAAAATATTCACCTTGCGAATTTCGGGAGTGAGCATTGGGAACTGCAGAGCGGGGTAGCGCGTAACGAGCAGCACCCTGATACTTTCTGGATACCAGATGAGGCAACGCGTCGATCTTTAGAGGCGGGCGATTTCGTCAAACTCATGTTTGAGTATATATATCCAGATGATCATGATGAAGAAATGCCCGCAGGAGAGAGAATGTGGGTAGAGATCATAGATTTAAATGGTCCATATTTCTTAGGTAGACTACGAAATAGGCCAATTTGTACGGTTGATTGGCATATATTGGATTTTGATAGCGAAATTGTGTTTCTTCCTGAGCACGTAATTGACGTTGATAAGGGCGGTCGCGAGGCTCATGCTTCGGAGGAGGGCGAAAGCAAAAGAAAAAGGCGCAAGAAGAAATCGAAAAAATCCTGCTCGTAAATTTTACTGATCTTATGGGAGTATTTTGAGGCGCGCGGTATACGTTAACTGTAGAGCCTTACGATTGAAGATTAGTATTCGACCTATCTGCCGCCCGGCGCGTCTTTGCCAGCTATTTCCATCTCGCTCGAAGCAGTTTTACTCATCTCTCGATGTCGGAAGATTGCTGATCGATGCGCGAAAGACGCTTGGCACTATTATCACGCAGCAAGTAAAATCGAAGCGCGGGGAACCCTTCTCCTGTAAGGAGAAGGGCAGGGATGAGGTGTCGGCCCCTCGACCAGCGAAGCGCCGCGCCAACCGCAGCACAGGCAAAGCCTTGCCTCATGCGGAGCCCGTCCACCCCCTCACCCTGCCCTCTCCCACCGGGAGAGGGTTCCGCGTCGGGCTTCCGCGCCAGCCGGCGAAGGGCGCTCCCCTTCTCCCCTTGCGGGAGAAGGTGGCTCGGCGCAGCCGAGGCGGATGAGGGGTCGGGCCGACCTCTCAAAGTACGAATTGATCTCAATGACATAGCGCAGAGCGACCCCTCATCCGCCCCTGCGGGGCACCTTCTCCCGCAAGGGGAGAAGGGAAGAGGCGTCGGGCTTCCGCGCCAGCCGGCGAAAGGTGCGCTCCCTTCTCCCCTCGGGGGAGAAGGTGGATCGGCGAAGCCGAGACGGATGAGGGATGACCGGGTGAGCGGGATCGTGATGACGGTTATGCGTCGGCGCGGCCCTCATCCGTCAGCGCTGCGCGCTGCCACCTTCTCCCCCGAGGGGAGAAGGAAGGTCGCGCCAAGAGAACCAACCGGAACAATCACCCCCACCCCCTGTTTTCCGGCCATGGGCCGCAGAGCCCCTTCAGGGAGAGACACCATGTCCAGAACCACCATGACCCTCGCCGCGCTCGGCTTCGTGCTGGCGCTGTCGCCGGCTCGGGCGCAGGCGCCCAACACCACGCCGCTGCCGCCGACGACCTGCAGCGCCGCCGAGCTCGCCAAGATGAACGCCGAAACCGCCAGGATTACGGATGCGGACAGGAAGGCGGCCGCCATGAAGGAAATGACGCTGGCCACCGACATGATGGCGAAAGGCGACATGAACGCCTGCGCCGGACATCTCGGCAACGCCATCAGGATGATCCCGGGTCGGAGTTGAGGGCGTGGGGGCGCGTCTTCCTTCTCCCCTCGGGGGAGAAGGTGGCAGCCCGCAGGGCTGACGGATGAGGGCCGACCCGGCGCAGCCGGGTCGGATGAAATACGCCGGCAATCCGCCGACGCAAGAGCGTCGCCGGGCCCTCATCCGACCCGGCTTCGCCGGGCCACCTTCTCCCCCGAGGGGAGAAGGGTAGAGGCCGCGGCGCAATCCCCATGGGGACGCAAAAAACCCAAATCCCCGCCCCCACTCACCCATGCCATAACCACCGCGTTCCACCCGACCAAGGGGGCTGTCGCGAGGCGTCGTGCGGCCGGGCGGAATGGCGGTGTTCATGGTGCAGGCTGTCGCGAGCAGGCACCATGGAGGCGTCTCTCGTCGTCCGCTCCAAACAGGCAGGGACGGGTCCTTCGCCGGACTCTCAAGCGACGAGGACGTGACAGAGAACCGCGCGCGGGGCCCGGGCAGTGGCCAGTGGCGCTGCTCGACATAATCGACTCGACCTCGACATCGGCACGCAGCCGTCGACTGCGACGCCGCCCGGACCCCGCGCATCCCCCTTGGATTCGCAAACGGACTGCCGGAAACCCTCGCGGCGCTCAGGCCGGCGGGGTTTTCCGCGCGGCGTCAGCCCGCCCGGCCCTCCAGCCACGCCGTGAGCTGCGGCAGCACCGGCCCGATATGGCGATAGGCCAGAGCCGGGCCGTCCATGCCCGAAAGCGCCTCGATCAGGTCGCGCGCGTCGGCCGGGGTGACCACCGCCTCCTCCAGCGCCAGCACGAAGGTGCGGATCGAGAACACCACCGCGCCGCTCTCCGGCAGGCGGCAAAAGCATTGCCGCTCCAGCCGCATCACCAGCCGGCGGCCGATCTCGTCGACCGGAATCGCCTCCGAAAGCGGCCGCTTGCCAAGCTGGAACAGGGCCGGCTCGTCCGACAGCAGCCAGTTGGCCCGCGTCACCAGCCGGTCCGGCACGAGGCGCTGCACGAAGCGGTCGACCGCCGCGCCGACCGCCGGCTCGTAATCGGGCACGGGCTCGTGGATCGCGACCAGCGGCCGGCCGAGCTTGTCCGCGAGCTTCCAGTTGGCGGGAAAGCACAGGCTCGCGCCGACCAACTGGTAGAGCCCGTCGGGCCGCTCCTGCTGCAGCAGGCAGAAATCCTCCTGGACATGGCGGATGATCGCGGCGAGCGAGCCCGGCGGCAGGGTCTCGCTCTCGCCGAGCAGCCGGTTTTCGAGGCGGCCGGCCTCGAGGCTGAAATGCGCGCCGTGGTGCTCGGCCAGGTTCCCGGCGACCATCCCGGCGAGCTCGGTCGCCGCCTCCTGCGCCTGCGGCAACATCTGCCAGACCGCGGCGCGGTCGGCGGCGATCAGCCGGCGCTTCTCGGCGATCTGGGCGGCGTAATCGGGCCCGATCGCCAGCCACTGCGCGGGAGAAATCGGCGTCAGCCCCATCCGCACCCGGTAGGGCCCGTCGCGAAACGGCATCGGCTCGATCGGCTCAGGTCGCATCGCGGGCGCTTCTCCGGGCAGGTTCCGGCCCCGAGTCTAGCGCATGGAACCGGCGACGGAAGCCTTACGGCCGCCACATCGGCGCGGCAGGTTTTCGGATAGACCGGAGGGAGCCTGCCATGACAGACGAGATCGTGCTCTACACCCACCCGATGTCGCGCGGACGGATCGCGCGCTGGATGCTGGAGGAGACCGGCCAGCCCTATCGCGCCGAGATCGTCGGCTACGGCCCGGCGATGAAGCGCGCGGACTACCGCGCCATCAACCCGATGGGAAAGGTGCCGGCGCTGACCCATCGCGGCGCGGTCGTCACCGAATGCGCCGCGATCTGCGCCTATCTCGCCGACGCGTTTCCGCAGGCCGGGCTCGCGCCCGCTCCGGGCAGTCCCGAACGCGGGCCGTATTACCGCTGGATGTTCTTCGGGGCCGGGCCGGTGGAGGCCGCCACCACCAACCGCTCGCTGGGCGTCGTCGTCCCCGACGACAAGCAGGGTTTCGTCGGCTATGGCAGCTACGACACCGTGCTCAATGCGCTGGAAGGCGCGCTGAAGACCGGGCCCTGGCTGCTCGGCGAGCGCTTCAGCGCGGCCGATGTCTATCTCGGCTCGCAGATCGCCTGGGGTGTGCAGTTCGGCACCATCGAGAAGCGCCCCGGCTTCGAGGACTACGTCGCCCGCCTTTACGGCCGCCCGGCGGCGGTGAGGGCGCGCGCGATCGACGACGCGCTGATGGCGCAGCAGAAGGCGGCGCAGGGATAGGAAAGCCCTGGGCTCGCGCCGTCAGGCCCGCACGAGATCGGGCACCTTGTAGGCCGTCGTCGCCTTGATCCGCTCCATCGCGAAGCGCGAGGTCACGTTCTTGAGCGGGATCGTCTCGATCAGCTTCTTGTAGAAGGTGTCGTAGGCGGCCATGTCGGCGACGACGACGCGGAGCATGTAGTCGACGTCGCCGGCCATGCGGTAGAACTCCATCACCTCCGGCATGGACGAGACCATCTGCGCGAATTTTTCCAGCCACGGCCCGGAATGGTCGGCGGTCTCGATCTGGACGAAGACGGTCAGCCCCAGCCCGATCTTCTCGGGCGCGACCAGCGCGACGCGCTTGAGAATCACGCCCGACTGTTCGAGCTTCTGGATGCGCTTCCAGCACGGCGTCTGCGACAGGCCGACCTTGTCCGCCAGTTCGGCGATCGAGATGTTGGCGTCGCCCTGCAGCACCGTCAGGATTTTACGGTCGATCTGATCCATTCTCGCAATCCGCCGACTGGGAGATGATATTCTCTCTGAAATGGGATATTGAGGGAATAATCATCTCCATGCTGTCTTTCATGGATTGCTAGATAGAAAATTCTTTCCTCCACAGTCAATAGGCGGTTCGGACTAGGGTGCGCGCCGCATTGGCGACCCGTCAGCGCCCCTCGGCATGGGCCTTGAACGCCTCGCCATAATCCTTGTGCCAGCGCGAGAGCGGCGGGCGGTTCTCGATGATGTCGCCCATCGCCCAGGCCATGCGCTTCTCGTCCAGCGTGCGGGGCGTGTCGTTGTCGGGACAGAGGATGTAGAAATCGCCGCGCCTCAGGCTGTCGAGCATGAAGTCGACGGTCTGCTCCGGCGTCCAGGCTCCGGCCGGCTTTTCGGTTCGCCCCTTCGCCGTCAGCGGCGTGTAGACGAAGCCGGGAATCAGCAGATGCGCGGAGACGCGGCAGCCTTGCGCTCCGCGCAGTTCATGCTGCAGGGCCTCCGTGAACGCCTTCACGCCCGCTTTCGAGACGTTGTAGGCGGGGTCGCCCGGCGGGGTGGTGATGCCCTGTTTGGAGCCGGTGTTGACGATCAGGCCGGGCTGGCCGCTTTCAATCATGCCCGGCCCGAACACCTGCGCGCCGTTGACGATGCCGCCGAGATTGACGGCCATGATCCGCTCCCAGGTGTCATGCGAGCCGAACATCCGGCTGCCCGGCTGCATGCCGGCGTTGTTCATCAGCAGATGCACCGCCCCGAACCGGGCGATCACCTGCTCGTGCAGCGCGGCGATGTCCTCGCGCTTCGCGACATCGGTCGGCATGGCGAGCACGTTCTCCTCGCCGACAAGCGTCGCCAGCACCTGGCCCGCCGCCTTCAGCCCGTCGGCGTCGTGGTCCGCGATGGCGATCTTCATGCCCAGCCCCGCAAAGGCGCGCGCGGCGGCGAAGCCGATGCCGGACGCCCCGCCGGTGACGACGGCGACATGGTTGGGGACGAGAACGGTTGAGGCATGGGACATCGGCAGGCTCGCGATTCGAAATCTGGGGACGGCACTTGGACGGGAGCCAAGGGGCGACATCATGGCGCTTCGCGGCCTTCACGATCCTGCCCGAAAATCACCGCCTTTGCCGGGCATCACCCGGTTGTCATTGGCGGTGAAGCCCGATTTCGGGCATCTGGACGTTGAATTGTACGGAGTGACGATCCAGTCCATGGCCTCGACCGCTCGACATGGTTTTCTGGCCGGCGCGCTGCTGGCGCTCGGCCTTCTTGCGCCCGGTCTCGTTCTGGCTGCCGAATCGGCCGCCGTGACCTCGCCGCGCGTCTCGGCCACGCTGCTGTCGTCCCGCGACGCGGTCTCTCCCGGCGAGCGCTTCCATGTCGCGCTCGTCCAGAAGATCGCGCAGGGCTGGCACACCTATTGGCGCAACCCCGGCGATTCCGGCGAGGCGACGAAGATCGACTGGGCGCTGCCGTCGGGCTTGAGCGCCGGCGAGATCCAGTGGCCCGCGCCGAAGGCGCTGCCCGTCGAGCCGCTGGTCAATTTCGGCTTCGAGGGCACGGTTCTGCTGCCGGTCGAGATCGCCGTTCCGGCCAGCGCCAAACCCGGCGAGACGGTCACGCTCAAGGCGAATGCGACCTGGCTCGTCTGCGAAAAGATCTGCATTCCCGAGGAAGGCGCGTTTTCGCTCGAACTGCCCGTCGCGGCCGCATCCGTCGTCGACGAAGCGGCTCAAACCCGTATCGACGCCGCCCGCGCCGCCCTGCCGCGGCCGGCCGGCTTCACCGCCGGCCTCAAGGCCGATGGCGAGAAGCTCGCCCTGTCGCTGCCCGGCATCGGAGCCAGCGCCAGCGAGCTGCGCTTCTTCCCCCATTCCGACACGCTGATCGACCATGCCGCGCCGCAGCCGGCCACGGCTTCGGGACAGGGCGTCAGCTTGCAGCTCGCCCGCTCCAGCGCCTTCAAGGTCCAGGACGCGGCGCTGACGGGCGTCCTGACCTTCCGCGAAGGCGGGACGCCGCGCGCGCTCCTCGTCACCGCCGAGGCGGAAGCTGCGCTTCTGGCGCAATCCGCTACACCCGCCCCCCCGCCGGCTGCGACGCTTCGCATGCCGGTTCCGGTCGAGGGCGCCGACCTGACGCTCTGGGCCGCACTCGGCTTCGCCTTTCTCGGCGGTCTGATCCTCAATCTGATGCCCTGCGTGCTGCCTGTCCTGTTCATCAAGGCGCTCGGCTTCGCGCAACTGGCGCAGGCCAGCCGCAGCGAAGTGCGCGAGCAGGGCCTGCTCTTTCTGGCCGGCGTCGTCGTGACCTTCATGGCGCTGGCGGGGCTCGTCATCGGCTTTGCGGCGCTGGGCTCCAGCGTCGGCTGGGGCTTCCAGTTGCAATCGCCGCCACTGGTGATCGCGCTCGCCGTCATCATGACTCTGATCGGCTTCAACCTGCTCGGGGCTTTCGAGGTCGGCGCCTCGGTCGCCGGCGTCGGCAGCGATCTCGCCAGCCGCGGCGGACGGATCGGCGCTTTCATGACAGGCGCGCTCGCCGTCGTCGTCGCGACGCCCTGCACCGCCCCGTTCATGGGGGCTGCTGTCGGCTATGCGGTGACGCAGCCGCCTGCGCTGGGCCTGTCCGTCTTCCTGTCGCTGGCGCTTGGCTTCGCCCTGCCGGTCGTGGCGCTCTCCTTCGCGCCGGGCCTGCTGCGGCTGCTGCCGAAGCCCGGCCGCTGGATGCTCGTCCTCAAGCAGGGCTTCGCCTTCCCGATGTTCGCCACCGCGATCTGGCTGATCTGGGTCGCCTCGGTGCAGGCCGGTCCCGGCGGCGTGCTGGCGGCTTTGGTCGCGGTGCTGGCGGCGGGCTTCATCGTCTGGCTCGTCGGGGTTTCGCGCGGTGGCGGTCGCACGCGGATCGCGACCTCGGCGCTGGCCGTTCTGGTCGCGCTCGGGGCCGGCTGGTTCGTGCTCCAGAGCGCCGTGCCGGAGGCGACGACGCAGGCCAATGCCGGAGAGACGCAAGTCTGGACGCCCCAGCGCGTCGCCGCGCTGCAGGCGGAAGGCAAGCCGGTCTTCGTCAACTTCACCGCCGCCTGGTGCATCACCTGCCTCGCCAATGAGCGCGTCGCGCTCTCGCGGCAGGAGGTCAAGGACGCGTTCGCAACGCACAAGGTGGTCTATCTCAAGGCGGACTGGACCAACCGCAACAGCCAGATCGCGCAGGCGCTGGCCGAGCAGGGCCGGGCCGGCGTGCCGCTCTACCTGTTCTATCCGGCGGTGAAGGGCGGGCAGGCGGAAATCCTGCCGCAGCTTCTCACGCCCGACATGCTGGTCACCGCCGCCGCCCGCGCGGCCGGCAGCGACGCCAGAACGGCCGCCAGCCGGCCCTGATCCCTTCCCCCATCGCTACTCTCACGAAGGAGACTGACCATGACATCAGGCCTGACCCGAAAGAGTGTGCTTGCCGGCCTCGCCTGCGCGGGCCTCGTCCTCGCCTCCGGCTCCGCCTTCGCGCAGGGCGCTCCCAGGATCGGCGCGCCCGCGCCCGCCTTCCAGGCGGTCGACGCCGACGGCAAGACCCGCAGCCTCACCGAGTTCGCGGGCAAGACCGTGATCCTCGAATGGACCAACCATGACTGCCCCTATGTCCGGAAGCACTACAACAGCGCCACCATGCAGACGCTGCAGAAGGACATGGCCAAAGAGGGCGTCGTCTGGCTCTCGGTGATCTCGTCCCCGCCGGGCGAGCAGGGCCATGTCGATCCGGCCACGGCCAAGGAACTCAGCGCCAAGCGCGACGCCGCGCCGGCCGCGATCCTGCTCGACCCCGACAGCAAGGTCGCCCGCGCCTATGGCGCGACGACCACGCCGCATATGTACATCGTCGATCCCAAGGGCACGCTCGCCTATATGGGCGCGATCGACGACAAGCCTTCAGCCAGCGCGGCGAGCCTCACCGGCGCCAAGAGCTATGTCCGGCAGGCGGTCGCGGAGCTGAAGGCCGGCAAGCCGGTCACGGAAGCCGCGACGCGGGCCTATGGCTGCGCGGTGAAATACGCGCCGCTGAGCTGAGGCTCATCGGCATTTGGCATGGCGCGATGCTCTCCGATCCCCCTCCCCACCGCAAGGGGGGGAGGGCGATGAGCGCAGCGCCCTTAAGCCCGCCCGCCGCGCATGGCGGCCCGGCGGGAATGCGCGGCGGCGCAACCGCCGCTTTGTCGCCTATCCGGTCGGACCTGTGCTTTGCTGTCGGCGAAGCGCTCCGGCCCGAAGGCGACGACCATGACCGATATCCCGCTCGAACCCTGGCAATGGCCTGAGGACACCTGGCGCGCGAAGGTCGAGCGCGTCCGCGCCGGCCGCAGCCTCAAGCCCGCGCGCTGGCCGGGCGGCGCGCGCTGCGCCGTGGCGCTCTCCTTCGACGCCGACCACGAGACCAACGAATTGCGCGACGGCGGCAAGTCGGTCGGCCGGCTGTCCTGGGGGCAGTATGGCACGCGTGTCGGCGTGCCCCGCATCCTCGAGATGCTGAAGCGCGAGGACATCAAGGCGAGCTTCTTCGTGCCGGCGGTGGCCGCGTTGCTGCACCCCGACGAGCAGCGCCGCGTCATCGCGGAGGGCCACGAGATCGGCCTGCATGGCTGGATCCACGAGGTCAACACCGCCGTCCCGCCGGAGAACGAGCGCGAACTGCATCTGCGCTCGGCCGACACGCTGGAGGCGATCACCGGCATCCGCCCGGTCGGCATGCGGACCCCGTCCTGGGATTTCTCGGAGGTGACGCTGGCGATCCAGCGCGAACTTGGCCTGCTCTACGATTCCTCGCTGTTCGCCGATGACGACCCCTACGAGCTGATCGACAAGGGCGAGCCGACCGGCATGGTCGAGCTGCCGGTCGAATGGATCCGCGACGACGCGGTCTATTTCAACATGAACCGCTTCCAGGCGCTGCGCCCCTATACCGCGCCCGAAACCGTCTACGACATCTTCCGGCGCGAGTTCGACGGCGCCTGGGAGGCCGGCGGGCTGTTCCTGCTGACGATGCACCCGCACATCATCACCTATCGCTCGCGTTTCTGGATTTTGGAAAAACTGATCGCCCATGCCAAGGCGCGGGGCTCGGTCTGGTTCGCGCGCCATGACGAGATCGCCGCTTATGTGAAGAGCCAGGCCGGGCTCTGAGCGCGTTTTCGGCTCGAACTGCCCCAGGGGCAAGCGGAACATCGCCCGATTTCGGCCGTTTTCGGTTCACCACGGGTTCAGCGCCCCGGCGCGCTGATGCCCGCCAGTGAAACGGAAAACGGATCTTCATCTTGAAAAACGACACACGGACGCGCGCAAAGACTCTTGCTCAGGCAAGGACCTGGCTGCTCATCGGCACGGTCCTGCCCGCGCTGACGCTTTCGCAGGGCGGTTTCGCCGCTTCCTCGATGTTCCAGACCGCGCAGGCCCCGGCCCCCGCCGAAGACGGCGAGCGTCCGCAGCGCCCGCGTCCTCCGGCTGCGCCGCGCGCACCCGGCGAGGCGCGTCCCGAGCGTCCTGCGGGAGCCGAACGTCCCGGCCGCGGCGAGCGTCCGGCTGGAGCCGAGCGGCCCGGTCGCGGGGAGCGTCAGGACGGTGGCGAGCGTCCGACGCCCCGCGCCGCGCCGCCGGCGGCCGCGCCAGATGCGCCGGCCCGGCCGGCAGCGCCGCGTCCGCCTGCGGCTCCCACCGAAGCCCCGGCCGTAAAGCCCGCTCCCGTCGCGCCGCCTGCAGCCCCCGCCCAGCGCAGCGCGCCCACGCTGCAAACGGCTCCGCCTGCGGCTGCTCCGACTCCCGCTGCTCCGGCTCCTGCCGCACCAGCCCCTGCTGCGCCAGTTCCCACTGCGCCCGCTCCCGCCCAGCGCAGCGCGCCCACGCTGCAGACGGCTCCGCCTGCGGCTGCTCCGACTCCCGCTGCTCCGGCTCCTGCCGCACCAGCCCCTGCCGCACCAGCCCCTGCTGCGCCCGTTCCCGCTGCGCCCGCTCCCGCCCAGCGCAGCGCTCCAGCTCTCCAGACCGCGCCCGCCGCTCCGCAGGCTGCCCCCGCGCCGCCCGCGCGCCAGCCCGGCCAGGTTGCGCCGCAGGCCGCTCCGCCCGCTCCAGGCCAGCCGCCCGCGCCCGCGCCTGATCGACAGGGTCGTCGCGGCGGCATCTCGCCCGGCGGCGCGGCCGCGATCGGCTTTGGGGCCGGCGTCATCGGCGGCATCATGGCGACGCAGGGCGCCGACCGACTCGACGACGTCAGGAGCCGGCGTGAGGAGCGTCGCGAGGGCGACGTCACCATCATCCGCGAGCCCGGCCGCACCATCATCCGCGACGACGACCGCGTCATCATCCGCCGCGACGAGACGCAGCGCTTCCGCCAACTCGGCATCGACCAGCGGGTCGAGCGCCGTGGCGCGGAAACCCGCACCGTTTTCGACCGGCCCGACGGCACGCGCATCGTCACCATCACGGATGCGGAGGGCCGCCTGATCCGGCGCACCCGGCAGGTCCGCGGCGGCGAGGAGTTCGTCATCATCGACAACACCCGGCGCGACCGGCCCAACCAGCGCTTCTCCGACGAGATCGTGGTGCTGGAGCGCCCTGCCCTGCGCATCCCGCGCGAGCGCTACATCGTCGATGCGGAATCGGCCGATCGGCGCGTGATCTACGAGACGATCACCGCGCCGCCGATCGGGCCGCTGCCGCGCCGCTACACGCTCGACGAGGTGCGCTATTCGCCCGATCTGCGCGCCCGCATGCGCTCGATCGACATCGACAGCGTCACCTTCGAGACGGCGTCCTGGGAGGTCGCGCCCGCCCAGGCGCAGCGTCTCGAGGTCATCGCCCAGTCGATCCGTCAGGCGCTGCAGGCCGCGCCCAACGAGGTCTTCCTCGTCGAGGGCCACACCGATGCGGTCGGCTCCGACATCGACAATCTGTCGCTGTCGGATCGCCGCGCCCAATCGGTCGCCGAGGTGCTGTCGCGGGATTTCGGCGTGCCGCCCGAGAACCTGACGACGCAGGGCTATGGCGAGCAGTATCTCAAGGTGGCGACGCAGGACGCAGCCCGCGAGAACCGCCGCGTCACGCTGCGCCGGATCACGCCGCTGCTGACCGGCCAGAACGCGCCGAAATAAAGCTGCGGAGACAGACCGGAAGGGCCGCCGCGAGGCGGCCCTTTTTTCATGGGGCGGGGAACGGGTTGTAAATCCAGCCGTTGCACAACGGAAGCGTACGCGCTCTCGGGCTGGGCACACGAGGAGACCTCGTCATGCGACCGAATCTTTCCGTCCGCGCCGGGGTTGCGCTGGTGGGCCTCATGGCTGCTTCGGCCGCGCTGGCCTTGCCCGCGGCCCGCCTCGTCCAGACGGAGCCTGTTCCCGGACAGCCCCGCCAGCGCGCGCCGGGCGTGCCGCTCGCGCCCAATCCCACGGAGGCCGGCCGCGCCGACAGCGAGATTCCCCGCGCCGATGGGTCGCTGCGAGGCGGCCGGGCCGAGCAGGCCCAGCGCAACGCCACGCCCGAACCCGGCCGCGACCCGCCAATGCCGCGCGGGGTCCCGTCGATCATCCAGAACTGACGCCGGCCGTACGGTTCAGGATTTGGCAAGGTTTCGCGGGCAAGTCTCCGGATCGGAAACAGGCTCTGGTCGGTTCCACTGGCGCACTCCCCCCTTGCGGGGGAGGGAGTGCGGCAGCGCCAAGTCGAGGTGTCTCGAATGCGAATCGATGAGGAGTAGACGCCGCCATGAGCGATTCAGTCGCCATCGCGCAGGGTTTCGCGGCCTCGCAGGCCGCCTCGACCCGGCAGGCCCTGCAGACCGAGATCGTCCGCCAGCAGGCCGGGGCCGAGCAGGCGCTGGTCGAACTGCTCCAGCAGAGCGCCGAGCAGTTGAAGGCGACGCTGCCGCCCGGTCAGGGACAGACCATCGACATCTCCGCCTGACTTGACGCCCCAGCGGTCCTCTAGCGCCCGAGAATCTGCCGTGTCGCCTCGTCGGCCGGAAAGAAGGCCTCGATCGCCAGTTCCGACAGGGTGATGTCGACCGGGGTGCCGAACACCGTCGTGGTCGAGAAGAACGACAGCACCGCCTCGCCCATCCGCAACTGCAGCGGCACGACGATGCCGGGCTCCGGGTCGGGCTCCATCGACTTTACCTGACCGTTGATCTTGCGCGGGATCGGCGCAGCAGGGGCCGGGTAAGCCGTCAGTTCCTCATGCAGCGCCGCCAGCACCGGATCGGCCGTCGCCCGGATCTGCTGGCGCAGCCGCGTCAGGATGTGATGACGCCATTCGGAGAGATTGACGATCGCGGGCGCGAGCCCGCCCGGATGCAGGCTCAGCCGCAGCACGTTGACCGGCCCGCGCAGCAGGTCCGGATCGCTCGCCAGTCCCAGCAGCGGCGGCACGGCGGCGTTGGCCGCCAGCAGGGTCCAGTGCCGGTCGACCGCCAGCGCCGGCCAGGGCTCGTGGCCCTTCAGCACCAGGTCGATCGCCGCGCGCGCCGTGGCGAGGCCGGGATCGTCCAGGCCGCGCTCGCCATAGACCGGCGCGAAGCCGGCCGCGAGCAAGAGCGCGTTGCGCTCGCGCAGCGGCACGCAGAGCGTCTCCGCCAGCAGCAAGACCATCTCGCGGCTCGGCTGCGAGCGGCCGCTCTCGATGAAGCTGAGATGCTTCTGGGAGATCTCGGCGTCGAGCGCGAGATCGAGTTGGGAGAGGCGGCGCAATTGCCGCCAGTCGCGGATCAGGACGCCGACGAAGGGTTGGGTGTGCTTGTTCATGACGGGACCTAGTTGATCGCAAGACTTTGCCGGCTCGCGCGGCGGTCTTCAATTACCTCGCGCTTAATCGCTTAGCCCTCCGGTTTGCGTCAGCATCGTCTCCATCGACAACGGCCGGCCGGGCACGGGGCGCGGCGGCTGCAGTCAAGGGAGACCACCGATGTCCATGATCCAGCCGTCCATCCAGTCCTCGCGCCTGCTGAGGACCGCGCTTGTCCTCGACGCCGCCGCCTGCGCCGGCATGGGCCTTCTGCTCGCCTTCGGAGCGGATGGCCTCGCAGCCCCGCTTGGCTTTCCGGCCGGTTTCCTGCGCGGCTCTGGCCTCCTGCTGCTGCCCTGCGCCGCGCTGCTGGCCTGGCTGTCATCCCGCGAAACCCTGCCGCGACTGGCGGTCTACGCCGTGATCGGCGTCAACATCGTCTGGATCGTCGACAGCCTCGCCATCCTGCTCCTGGGCTGGTTCCAGCCGAGCGGCCTCGGGGTCGGCTTCGTGCTGGCTCAGGCGGCGGCGGTTGCGGTGGTGACGGAGTTGGAGGTCATCGGGCTGAAGCGCTCGGCCCGCATCGAGCCGGGCGGCGCGATGGCCTGACTCCGCGATCCTGTAGCCAGAACACCCCGGATGACAATCATCCGGGGCGTTTGCCTGTCGCGCCTGCGACAGCGCGCGGCTTGACGAAGCCGGTGCTTCGGCGGCATCTGCGCGCCATGTCGGCCGGCAGCCCCATCCTTCCGCATCTGCGCCGCTCCCTGCTCGGAGCCTGGCTCGCGGTCGCCTATGGACTGGCCGTGCTGGCGGCGGGCCTTGCGCCCGCTCCCGCCCATGCGGCCATCGACGGCGCCCCGCGCTGTTCGGGCCTGTCCGCGCCGCAGCCCGATGCGCCCACGCCCGCAGGCAAGGCCAGTCATTGCAAGGGCTGCCCGGTCAACCCGGTGCTGGCCGCCCCGCCCGCGCCGGGGATCGCAGCGCTCGTCCGGCGGACGCTGCCGGTCGCGCTGCGCGCCGCCACATCGTCCGGCATCGATGCGCCGCCGGCCTGGCGGCTGCCGCCCTCGCATGCGCCGCCAGTCGCGCTCTAGGACGACGTTCTTCCTTCTTCTTTCTTTTTTCGCGGATCGCGCGGCCGCCATTCGGCCCGCCTCCGCTCAGGCAGCCCGCTTCGGCGCGGCCGCCGCAGCCTGTCAGGATATCTCATGAACACGCTCACGCATTATTTCGCCGCCATCGCCCTGACCGCGACCAGCGCCTTTTCGCTGGCGCAGGAGGCGTTCGCCCATGACTACAAGGTCGGCGCGCTCAAGATCGGCCATCCCTGGTCGCGCGCCACGCCTGCCGGCGCAAAGGTCGGCGGCGGCTATCTCTCGATCGAGAACACCGGCACGGAGCCCGACCGTCTGGTCTCGATCTCGGCCGCGTTCTCGGGCCGCATCGAGGTCCACGAGATGGCGGTGACCAACGGCGTCATGACGATGCGCCCGCTGGAGGCCGGCATCGCCATCCCGCCCGGCGGCAAGGTCGAGCTCAAGCCCGGCGGCTTCCACATCATGTTCATGGACCTGAAGCAGCCGCTGAAGCAGGACGAGCGCGTCAGGGGCACGCTGACCTTCGAGAAGGCAGGCTCGGTCGAGGTCGAGTTCAAGGTCGAGGCGGTCGGCGCGAAACCGGCGGCGGGGGAGCACACGCATTGAGGCGAAAGCCCGCGGCCTCTCAAAACAAGGCGCGAGGAACCCTCTCCCGGAGGGAGAGGGCAGGGTGAGGGGTCGGACGGTCTCCGCATGGGGCGAGACCTATCCGCTGCGATGCTGAGAGGCTGGCGCTTGGCTGGTCGAGGGGCCGACCCCTCACCCCTGCCCCTCTCCCTCCGGGAGAGGGGTTCTTCCAGCGCCCTACTTGAGAAGGGACGGGCTCAAACCCTCGCCCTTGAATCCACCTTCGCCACCCGCGCCAGCAGGTAATCGACCTCGGCCTTCGCCGTGGCGCTGATCGCCGAGCCCGGCTTGCGCTGGGCGTCGCTTGCGAGGATGCCGCGCTTCATCATCGTGTATTTGCGGACCGCCAGCCCCGCGCCCTGCTGCTGCTCGTAGCGCAGCAGCGGCAGGTGGGCGTCGAAGATGTCGTGGGCCGCGTCGCGTTGGCCCTCCTTCTGCAGGCGCACCACGTCGATCAGCAGTTCCGGGAAGGCGTAGCCCGTCATCGCGCCGTCGGCTCCGCGCTCCATCTCGAAATCGAGGAAGAGCCCGCCATTGCCGGTCAGGATCGAGAGTTCGCGCAGAGCGCCTTCCTTCTGGAAGCGGCGCAAGGTCGAGATCTTCTCCAGCCCCGGCCAGTCCTCGTGCTTCAGCATCACGCAGGAGGGGTTGTCCATGACGATCTTGGCGATCACGGCTGGCGTCATGATCACCGACAGCGTCAGCGGATAGTCCTGGATGACGAAGGGGATGTCGCTGCCGATCGCCTCGACGGCTTGCGCGTAATAGCCGGTGATCTGGTCGTCGGTGCGAAGCGACGGCGGCGGCGCGATCATCACGGCGGCCGCGCCGAGCTCCATCGACTGGCGCGCCAGCGAGCGCATCGCGGCGAAGCCGGGCGCCGAGACGCCGACGATCACCGGCTTGCCCGGCATATTGCGGACCGCGCTCCTGACGATGCCGAGCGATTCCTCCGGCTCGAGCTTGGGCGCCTCGCCCATGATGCCGAGCACGGTCGTGCCGTCCGCGCCGATCTGGTCATAGAAGGCGAAGAGCCGGTCGGTCGAGGCCTGGTCGAGCGTTCCGTCGGGGTTGAACGGGGTCGGGGCGATCGGGAAGACGCCGTTGGCGGAGGCGGTGAGGGTCATGGTGGACTTTCGGCTATGGCGTCGATTGAACTGTGAAGAGACCCTTTCCGTGTCGTCCCGGGCGACCGAAGGGAGACCCGGGATCCATTCCGGAACGCTTCAGGAATGGATCCCGGATCGGCACTGCTACGCAGTTTGTCCGGGATGACACAAGGGTAGCGGGGATCAGACGATCCGCGTCCGCACCGTGCCGACGCCGGCGATCTCGCCTTCGAGCGTGTCGCCGGCGACCACGGCCGCGACGCCCTCGGGCGTGCCGGTGAAGATCAGGTCGCCGGGCTTCAGTTCGATGTAGCCGGAGAGATAGGCGATCGTCTCCTGCACGTTCCAGATCTGCTTGGAGAGGTCCGAACTCTGCCGGGGCGTCCCGTTGACCACGATCTCGATCTTGCCGGCGGCCGGGTGGCCGATATGGCTGGCGGGCGCAATCTCGCCGATCGGCGCGGAATGGTCGAAGCCCTTGCCCATGTCCCAGGGCCGGCCGGCCTTCTTGGCCTGCCCCTGCAGATCGCGCCGGGTCATGTCGAGGCCGGCCGCATAGCCAAAGACATGGGAGAGCGCCTCGGCCTCCGCGATGTCCTTGCCGCCGGTGCCGATGGCGACGACGAGCTCCATCTCGTGGTGGAAATCGGCGGTCTTGACCGGATAGGGGATGTCGGCCCCGTTGATGACCAGCGCGTCGGCCGGCTTGGCGAAGAAGAACGGCTCCTCGCGGTCGGGATCGCCGCCCATTTCGCGGGTGTGTTCGGCATAGTTGCGGCCGACGCAGAAGACGCGCCGGACCGGGAACAAACCGCCCCCATGGACAGGCACGGCAGTCACGGCGGGGGGATCGATCACATAGTGCGTCATGGCGCTGGCCTTTCAAAACATCTCATCGCCGTTCATGCGGGAGCGGCGCGCATCGGGCAAGGGCCTGCCGTCCGGGGCGGCCTTGCGCCAGCGGCATCCGGCGAGAAAGTCCGCCTTGCGACTGTGTTGCGGTGCGTCGTTGCAACCGGCGCGGAATGCCATCACACTGCCTTCCGGGCCGGCATGAGCCGACCTGAACAGAGACTGAAGGAACAGCACGTGAGCACGGGTACCGTGAAATGGTTCAATGAAACCAAGGGCTACGGATTCATCACCCCCGATCAGGGCGGCAGCGATGTCTTCGTGCATATCAGCGCGGTCGAGCGCTCGGGTATGCGCGGCCTGAACGAAGGTCAGAAGATCAGCTACGATCTCGAGGCCGACCGCAAGACCGGCAAGTCCTCGGCGGTGAACCTCAAGACCGCCTGATGCGCCTCCCAGACGGGAGGCCGATCGGCGGCGACGCCTCCCGAGCCAATGCGAATCTCTACGATCTGTGACGGACTGGAAGACGATTCCCGGCATGCCCGTCGCCAAGAGGCGGCGGTCGAAACACCAAACCGGGGCCTGGAGCCCCGCTCGCGGAGTCAGGCCAAGCCGGTCCGCATCTTGAATTTCCCGGCCATCATCGCGATCTCATGGGGAGCCGGGTCCGGGCCCCTCTGGCGGCGGAATTTCGTCCTGCCGCGATGTCGGACTCTTCCACCTCAAGCATGGCGCGAAAAAGTGGGTTCCGGTTTTTCGTTCAAGCCATGCTCATGCAAGCCATGCCCTCGGTGACGGGCGCGGCGCATCTGGAAGATCAGCCATGACCTCGACGTTCCGCTCGGCCTACGACCACCCTGCTTTCGGCGAGGCCCGCCGCATGACTGGGGGAGACATAGCTGCGACCCGCGCCCGGTTGGCCGCGCTGGCGCGCCTGCTCGACACGGCGTTCCGCATTCCCGGCACCAATATCCGCATGGGCGCCGATGCGGCGCTGAACCTCATTCCCGGCGCGGGCACGCTCTTCGCCAAGGGCCTCTCGGGCTACCTGATCTGGGAGGCGCGCCGGCTCGGCGTGCCGACAGCGACGCTGGCGCGCATGCTCGGTAATCTGGGCCTCGATTTCGCGATCTCGCTCGTGCCGCTGGCCGGCTGGGTCGGCGACATCTTCTTCCGCGCCAACAAGCGCAACATGGCGCTGCTGGATCAGCATCTGGCCGGGCTGGAGCGGGGCTGAGCCCTACTCCGCCAGCTCCCGCATCACCCTGATCAGGTCGCTCTTGCCCTCGAAGCCGATACCCGGCAGCTCCGGCATCACGATGTGCCCGTCCTCGACGCGCACCGTGTCGGGGAAGCCGCCATAGGGCTGGAACAGATCGGGGTAGCTCTCATTGCCACCTAGCCCCAGCCCCGCCGCGATGTTCAGCGACATCTGATGGCCGCCATGGGGGATGCAGCGCGAGGGCGACCAGCCATGCTGGTCGAGCACGTCGAGCGTGCGCAGGTATTCGACCAGCCCGTAGGAGAGCGCGCAGTCGAACTGCAGCCAGTCGCGGTCGGGCCGCATGCCGCCATGGCGGAGCAGATTGCGCGCGTCCTGATGCGAGAACAGATTCTCGCCCGTCGCCATCGGCCCCGGATAGAACTCTGCCAGCGCCGCCTGCAGCGCATAGTCGAGCGGGTCGCCGGCCTCCTCGTACCAGAACAGCGGATAGTCGCGCAGCATCCTGGCGTAGGCGATCGCGGTCTCGAGGTCGAAGCGGCCATTCGCATCGACCGCGAGCCGCGCCTGCGAGCCGATCTCGGCCAGCACCGCCTCGACGCGGACCCTGTCCTCGTCGAGCGAGGCCCCGCCGATCTTCATCTTGACGACGGTGTAGCCGCGGTCGAGATAGCGTCGCATCTCGGCGCGGAGCTGGGAATTGTCCTTGCCGGGATAGTAGTAGCCGCCCGCCGCGTAGACGAAGACGCGGGGGTCGGCCTGCCGTCCCTTCATCTCGGCAAGCAGCCGGAACAGCGGCTTTCCGGCGATCTTGGCGACCGCGTCCCAGACCGCCATGTCGAGCGTGCCGACGGCGACCGAGCGCTCGCCATGGCCGCCCGGCTTCTCGTTGATCATCATCGCCGCCCAGATTTTATGCGGATCGAGATTGTCGCCGTCGTCGTTCAGCAGGCTGTCCGGATGCGCTTCCAGAATGCGGTCGCGGAAGCGCTCGCGGATCAGCCCGCCCTGGCCGTAGCGGCCGTTCGAGTTGAAGCCGTAGCCGACGACGCGGCGGCCGTCGCGCACCACGTCGGTGACGATGGCGACGAGGCTCGCGGTCATCTTCGAGAAGTCGATATAGGCGTTGCGGATCGGCGTGGCGATCGGCTGGGTGATCTCGACGACATCGACGATGCGCATGGTCTGGTCTCTCTCTACGGCGTTCTTCCGGTCATCGCTAAAGTGCGCCAGCACCGAATGCCAGCCTCAACTGCGCCCGGCCGCCGGCCGGAACAGCCGGCCCTTTTCCGCCACCAGCACGATCGCCAGCGCCGCCAGCCCGCAGAGCGAGAAGCCCAGCGTCAGCGGGATGACCGTCCCGTCGAAATGCTGGCCGATCCAGAAGCCGAGCAGCGCGCCGCCGACCGTGGTGACGAAACCCTGCACCGAGGAGGCGGTGCCCGCGACATGGCCGAGCGGGTCCATCGCGATCGCGCCGAAATTCGGCGCGATCAGCCCGAAGCAGAACATCGCCCCGCTCTGGAAGGCGGCGAACAGCCAGAGATTTTCGTATCCCGCCAGCGCCACCAGCGCATGCGCGCCCGTCAGCGCGATATAGCCGAGCAATGCGCCATGCGAGACGCGGCGCATGCCGAGTTTCCCGACGATGCGGGCGTTCAAAAGCGAGGCGCAGGCCATGAAGCCAGCGATCAGCGCAAAAATGCCGGTGAACCATTCCGGCGCCGAAAACACGTCGACGAAGACCTGCTGGGCCGAGTTGATGAAGCCGAACAGCCCGCCCAGCACGAAGGCCATGGCCAGCATGTAGCCGACCGCGATCCGCGTGGTCAGCGTGATGCGGAAGGCCGCGACGACACTGGCGAAGGCGATCGGCTTGCGGTCCTCCAGATGCAGCGTCTCGGGCAGTTTGAGCGCGCTCCAGATCATCACGGCCGCGCCGAAGGCGGCGAGGCATCCAAAGATCCAGCGCCAGGGCGCGACCCAGAGGATCGCCTGGCCGATCGAGGGCGCGAGGATCGGCACGGCGAGGAAGACGATCATCGCCAGCGACATGACGCGGGCCATGTCGCGGCCGGAATAGCAGTCGCGCACGATCGAGACCGCCAGCACCCGTGTCGCGGCCGCGCCGACGCCCTGCAGCACGCGCGCCCACATCATCGCCTCGAACGTGGTGGCGAAGGCCGCCGCGATGCTGGCCGCGAGATAGAGCGCCAGCCCGCAGAGCAGCACCGACCGCCGCCCGTAACGGTCCGACAGCGTGCCGTAGACGATCTGGGCCACCCCGAAGCCGAGCAGATAGGCGGTGATGATCCATTGCCGCTCATTGGGCTCGCCGATGCCGAGCGCCTCGCCGATCTGCGGCAGGGCCGGCAGCATCGAATCGATCGCCAGCGCATTGGTCGCCATCAGCGCCGCCATCATGCCCACAAAAGCGCGGAAGCTCATGCCGTGGCGCGGCTGGGCTGGAACGGAAATGTCGGTCATCACGGCCTTGCGCGGGTCGGCTCCGCGCATGCGCGAAAGCAATCGGTCTTGAGCCCCTATGGCGGCAGAGTAGACCCGCCAAAAATGCCGGGCAACCCGGCTTCGCCGCAGTGCGACATGCGCTGGGCGGGAGACGCGACCCGCTTCAGGAGCGCCCGCCATCGACGGAAAGCACCTGGCCGGTGATCCAGCCGGCCTGCTCGCTGAGGAAGAACAGCGTCGCGATCGCGATGTCCTGCGGCGTCCCGAGCCTGCGGGTGTGGACGCTCTCGAGCAGCCGCTTCTGCCCTTCGGCGCCATAGCTTTCCCATTGCCGCTCGGTCGCCGGATTGGAGCGGACGAAGCCCGGCGCAACCGAGTTGACCGTGACGCCATGGGGGCCGAACTCCCAGGCGAGCTGCTTCGTCAGGCCGACCAGAGCGTGTTTGGCGCTGGCATAAGCCTGGATGCCGGTCAGGCTCGGGCGCAGGCCCGCGCCCGACGAGATCGTGACGATGCGGCCGTAGCCGGCCTGCTTCATCACTGGGGCTGCCGCCTGCGCCAGAAAGAAGGCCGAATCGACATTGGCGGCGAAGATGATGCGCCAGTCAGCCTCCGAGATCGCCTCGATCGGCCGGCCGACCTGCCCGCGCACGCCGCCCGCCGCGTGGACCAGCAGGTCGAGCCGGCCCCGCGCTTCGGCGATCTCGGCGACCAGCGCCTGCGCGGCTTGCGGCGAACCGAGATCGGCGGCATGGGCGGTCGCGCCGATTTCGGCGGCGGTCGCAGCCACGCCGGCGGCGTCGATGTCGGCCAGATGCACGGTCGCGCCCGCCTCGACCAGCGCAGTGGCGATGGCGCGGCCGATGCCCTGGGCTGCGCCGGTGACGAGGACTACGCGGTCGTCGAAACGGATCTGCATCGGTCGATCAGCACTTTCAAAGTCTCGAAGGACATCGGCCGGCGGCCGTCCTCGATGTCGTGGATCAGCGCGACCAGCGTCTCGATCGCCGGGGTGGGCACGCCGGCCTGAGCGCCCAGTTCCGCGATCACGCCGATCTGCGGATCGACCTCGGTCTTGCGCTTTCGCACCGCGAGATCGCGCCAGATGCCGGAATGGGTTTTTGCGGTCTGCGAGGTGTAGTCGGCGAGCCAGGCGATGGTGGCGATCTGCGGCGCATCGGGTGCGCCCGGCGCAAAAACCAGCGGGTCGAACTCGCCAAAGCCGAGGCTCCTTACGCTCCGCGCGGCCGCCACCGCGCCGACCTCGCGGCCGAGCGCGAGCCAGACGGAAAGACGGTCGGGGTCGGCGAAATTGGCCGACATCGAGTCGTTGGTCAGCGCCGTGCCGAACAGCATCGCGCCATAGGCGAGCTTGCCCCAGAGATAGCCCCAGATGTTGTCGGTCAGGATCGATGCGTCGTCGAAGAGCGTGAGCAGGCGATGCATCTCGCGGGCGCGCGGCGTCATCGCCCCGTCGATCTCGCCGACGACGACCGCGCCGCGATTGCCGTAGAGGATGTCGCCGGGGCCATGCCAGTCCGCCCCGAAATTGACGAAGCAGCCCATGGTGCGCGCCTCCCCGAGGGATTTGGCGATGGCGATCTCGTTGAGGCCGTTCTGGGCCGAGAGGACGTAGCCGTCCCCGGCGAGATGGGGTTTCAGCGCTTCGAGCGCCGCTTCCGTTGCGCCGGCCTTCACCGCCAGCACGATGCGGGAGTAGGTCCCGGTCAGTTCGGCCGGCGTCACGGCCGGGATCACCTGCCGGAATTCCTCGATCGGCCCGGTGATGGACAGACCCGTCGTGCAGCAGGCCTCGACATGCCCGGGCACGATGTCGACGAGCAGCACGGGGATGCCGGCGCGGGCCCAATAGGCGCCGAGCGTGCCGCCGATCGCGCCCGCGCCCCAGATCAGGATGGGTTCGGGGGTCACAGGAGTACTCCGGAAGCGCCGCCCTGTCCCCTTCCCCCCGCTTGCGGTGGGGAAGGGCTAGGGATGGGGGGGCGTGAAGAAGGAGGCTCGACGCCGCCGCTTGGGTGCGACGGCCTGGACTCTCCCCCCCACCCCGGCCCTCCCCACCGCAAGCGGGGGGAGGGAGTGGCGTCGCGCCTCTCACCAACCGCCATCACGCCTGCCCCGCCGTCTCGACCTCGGCATGGGTCGCGACATGGACGAGCCCGTCGGCTGAGACCCAGCCGCGATACATGCCTTCGGAGTTGTAGGGCGCGACGATCGCGCCATCGGCCCCGACCGCGACCAGCCCTGCGCCGATTTTATGCGCGGTCAGTTCGGCCAGAACGGCGTCGGTCGCGTCCTTGAGGCTCAGGCCCTTGTAGGCGACCAGCGACGCGACCTCGTGGCCGACGCAGTAGCGCATGAAATACTCGCCCTTGCCCGTGCCCGAGACGGCGCAGCGGCCGTCGCGGGCATAGGTGCCGGCCCCGATGATCGGCGAGTCGCCGACGCGACCGACCGGCTTGTTGGTGTAGCCGCCGGTCGAGGTCGCCGCCGCCAGATGGCCTGCTGAGTCGCAGGCGACGGCCCCGACCGTGCCGTGTTTTTCCGCCTCGCTGGCCTCCGAGGCCGTGCCGACCAGTTCCCTGATCTTCATCGAGGACAGGTTTTTCCGCCTGCGCTCGGTCGAGAAGAACTCGTTCTCGACCATGTCGAGCCCCTCATGCTCGGCGAAGACATCGCCGGCCGCGCCCGCCAGCAGCAGCGGGTCGCCGCGCTGCATCAGGGCCTTGGCGGCGCTGACCGGGTTCCTGATCCGCCTGACGCCGGCGAGCGCTCCGGCCGCCAGCGTCGCGCCGTCCATGATCGAGGCGTCGAGTTCATGCTCGCCATCGGCGTTGAAGGCCGCGCCATGGCCGGCGTTGAAATGCGGCGAATCCTCCATCACGCGCACGGCCGCCTCGACCGCATCGACGGCCGACCCGCCCTCGCTCAGGACGGCCCAGCCGGCGCGCAGCGAGGCGGCGAGATGCGCCTTCGCCTCGCTCCATTCCGCCTCGGACATCCCGGATTTCGGCAAGGCGCCGCAGCCGCCATGGATGGCGAGAGCAATGGGCATGGTGCGAGCCTCGAAGCGTTCCTCCTTCTCCCCTCGGGGGAGAAGGTGGCCCGGCGCAGCCGGGTCGGATGAGGGCCCGGCGTAGCCGGGTCGGTTGAGCGGCATCGAGGTGAAGACCGCGCCGAGGCGCGGCCCTCATCCGTCTCCGCTACGCGGAGCCACCTTCTCCCCTGCAGGGAGAAGGGGAGCGCAGCGCTCTCATTTCTTCGCGGGCTTGATGTCCATCGCCAGCGTGTCCTCGTCGACGCGCGGGGCGATCGTAACCTTGTCCTTCTGCATCGCCCAGGCCGAGCCGACGGCGACAATCGGCAGGCGCGGCCGGTCCTTCGCCACGATGGCGTTGGCCTGCGCGAGCAGATCGTTGCGCTTGGCCTCGTCGAGTTCGACGGAGGCGTCCTCGATCAGCTTGTCGAGCGCCGCGTTCTTGTAGCCGAGCACGTTGAAGGCGCCGAGCTTCTTGGCGGGATCGTTGGAATGGACCACCGAGGAGAGCGTGTAGTTCGCCTCGCCGGTCAGCGTGCCCCAGCCCGACATGTTCATCGAGAACTCGCCGCGCGTACGGGCCGGGAAGAACACCGCCGCCGGCTGGGCGTTGGCCTGCGCGTCGATGCCGATGCGCGCCAGCATCTGCGCGATCGAGGTTCCGACCTGGCGGTCGCCCGGCAGGCGGTCGCTGGTGAAGGAGAACACCACCTTGAAGCCGTTGGGATAGCCGGCCTCCTCCATCAGCTTCTTCGCCCTGGCGAGGTCGGGCTTGAGCGGCGGCAGGCTTTTGTTGAAGCCGGCGATGCTGGAGGTGACGAGCTGGTTGACCGGCGCGCCGAGGCCCTCCATCGCGATCTCGACCAGCGCCGGCCGGTCGATGGCGAGGTCGATCGCCTCGCGGACCTTCGTATCCTGCAGCGGGTTCTTCGGCAAAGGCGAGCCGTCCCTGGCGCTGATCTGGGGCGGCTTGTCGCGCAGGTCGAGCTCCATGTTGAAGACGTAGACCGTGTCGATGGTCGCCACGGTGAGCTTGGGATCGCGCTTCAGCGTGGCGACGTCGCTGGACGGAACGCGGGTGATCAGATCGACCTGGCCGGCCTTGAGCTGGGCGACGCGCGCGGCGTCGTTGGGCAGCTCCTTGCGGACGACGCGGGCCCAGGGCTCCTTGGGGCCCCAATAGCCGTCGAAGCGCTCGATCACCATCTGGTCCTTGGGCGTCCAGGACACGTATTTGTAGGGGCCGGTGCCGATCGCCGCCTTGCCCGAATTGAAGGCCTCGTTGGCGTTTTCCTTGGTCAGGCCGGCGGCGGCTTTCGAGGACACGATGAAGAGGCGGATGAAGTCGTTGGGCAGGTTCGGGGCCGGGCCGTCGGTGACGATATGGACTGTGAGCGGATCGACGATCTTCACCTCCTTGACGCGGCGGACATAGATCGTCGTCGGGTTGGGGCCGGCGACGACCGGGATGCGCTCGATCGAGAATTTGACGTCCTGCGCGGTGAAGTCCGAGCCGTCATGGAACTTGACGCCCGAGCGCAGCTTGAACTCCCAGACATCCGGCTGGATCGCCTTCCAGCTCGTGGCGAGCCTGGGCTCGATCTGGAGCTTGTCGCCAGACCAGGTCAGCGTGTCGAAGACGTGCTTGAGCGCCTCGGCATGGGTGCCGGTGGCGGTGAAATGCGGGTCGATCGAATCCGGACCGGCGCGGACGCCGATGGTCAGGTTCTGTGCGAGCGCCGCGCTGGAGACGGAAGCCGCCAGCAGAAGCGCGAAGGCCGCCAGAGTGTTGCTACGGGTCTTGGTCGAGATCATGGTGCAGTCCCCTCTTGTTCGAGATCGTTTGGCTAGGTCGGCGAGGCAATGACGAGTTTGTCCATCAGTTCGCAAAGCTGCCGCTGCTCGGCCTCGGTGAGGCCGGCCAGCATGGCGCTCTGCTGCTGCACCATCAGCGGCATCGTCTCCTCGAAGATGGCGCGGCCGGCGCTGGTCAGCCGCAGCGTGAAGCTGCGGAGGTCGTCGCGGTCGGTCTCGCGCTTGAGCAGGCGGCGCGTCAGCAATTTCTGGATAGCGCGCGAGAGCGTGTTCTTGGGCAGGCCCGACGACGAGACGATGTTCTTGGCGGCGACGCCTTCCTTCAGGCCGACCGCGTAGAGCGCGACGAATTCCGGCCTGACCAGGCCATAGCGCGTCTCGATCCAGCGATAGACCGGGTCGTTGAAGCGGAAGGCGACGAAGTTCAGCCGGAAGGACAGCCAGCAGGGATTGTCCCAGAGCTTGGTGATGGTCAGCGGGTCGAGATCGCGAAACGCCGCCTCGCGCTCATGGTCCAGTCGCGACAGGGCGGTGGGAGCGCGGCGCATGATCACCCTCATTTAGTTCCAGATGGAACTTGACGCTGTCGATGGCCAGAGTCAAGGATGGCGCAGCATAGGCACATTCCAACAGGCAAAACAGAGTGCCGCCGCACGACCTTCGCCTGACCTCGAATGACCTGACGCTTCCACTGGACCAGCAAGGATCACGCCGTGCGCGTCGCGCAGATGAACTGGATGCAGATCGAGGCGCAGGCCGCCCGCGACGACCGCTGCGTGCTGCCGCTCGGCTGCGTCGAGCAGCACGCCTACTTAAGCCTCGCGACCGATGCGATCCTCGCCGACAGGATCGCCGGGGAGGCCGCCCTGCCGCTCGGCCTGCCGGTGTTTCCCGTGCTGGCCTATGGCATGACACCCGGATTCCGGGCCTATCCCGGCACGGTCTCGCTCAGGATGAGCACCTATATCGCGCTGGTCGAGGACCTGCTCGAGGGGTTCTATCGCTCCGGTTTCCGCCGTATCGTGCTGGTCAACGGCCATGGCGGGAACTCCCCGGTGATGAGCTTCGCAACCGAATGGATGGGCGTGCGAAACGACGCTTCAGTCAAATTGCACAACTGGTGGGCGGGACCGCGCTTTCAGGCGGCGGTGAAGGCGGTCGATCCGGCGGCCTCGCACGCCTCCTGGATGGAGAATTTTCCGTGGACGCGACTCGAGGGCGTGATTCTGCCCGAGGGCGCCAAGCCGCCCTTCAACACAGCGCTCTACCAGGCCGCAAATCCCGACAGGAAGCGCGAGATCCTCGGCGACGGCAATTTCTGGGGCCGCTACGAGCGCTCCGACAACGAAATGCTGAGCCTGTGGGATGTCGGCGTCGAGGAGACGCGTGCGGTGATGGAGGGGGATTGGCCGTGAGGGCGGCCGGACCGGTTCCTCATGAGAGGTCGGCGCTGCCCCCTCTCCATCTCTCCCCCGCAAGGGGGGAGAGGGGAGCCCGCATGGACAAGCGCAGCGCTGGGCAGGCTGGAACACGAGCCCTCCCCCCTTGCGGGGGAGGGTTGGGAGGGGGCAGTACTGAGCCTGCAGGACTGAAACACCAAGCACCATCCCCATGCTAGGCCACGTCATCGAGCGCGTGGCGCAGGCGCTGCTGGTCATGCTGGTGATGTCGGCGCTGGTCTTCACCGGCGTCTACGCCATCGGCAACCCGATCGACGTGCTGATCGGCCCCGACGTCTCGCAGCAGATGCGGCTCGACACCATTGCCCAGTACGGGCTCGACCGGCCGCTTTATGAGCAGTATTTCACCTTCCTGGCCCGCGTGCTGCAGGGCGATTTCGGCCGTTCCTTCGTCTTCGGCCTGCCGGTCCTGGACCTGATCCTGTCGCGGCTGCCCGCCACGCTGGAGCTGACGCTGGCGGCGGTCTGCGGTGCGGCCCTGATCGGCGTGCCGGCCGGCATCTATGCCGGCTACAGACCCGACGGCGTGGCGGCCAAGATTATCATGGCGGTCTCGATCCTCGGTTTCTCGGTGCCGACCTTCTGGATCGGCCTCGTGCTGATCATGACCTTCGCGGTCGAACTGCAATGGCTGCCGGCGGGCGGGCGCGGCGAGACGACGACGCTGTTCGGCGTGGAATGGAGCTTTCTGACGGCCAACGGGCTGAGCCATCTGCTGCTGCCGGCGCTGAACCTCGCCTTCTTCAAGCTCGCCTTGCTGACGCGGCTGGCGCGGGCCGGCACGCGCGAAGTCATGCTCACCGACACGGTGAAGTTCGCCCGCGCGGCCGGCCTCTCGGAATGGACCGTGCTGCGCCGGCATGTGCTGCGGCTGATCGCGATCCCCATCGTCACTGTGTTCGGGCTCGAATTCGCCTCGACGCTGGCCTTTGCCGTCGTCACCGAGACGATCTTCTCCTGGCCCGGCATCGGCAAGCTCATCATCGACTCGATCCAGACGCTCGACCGGCCGGTGATGGTCGCCTATCTGATGCTCGTCGCCTTCGTCTTCATCACGATCAACTTCCTCGTCGATCTGACCTATCTCGCGCTCGATCCGCGCCTGCGGAAAGCGCGCGCCTGATGAAGCCCGCCTCACCGCTTGCACGCTTCTGGGCCGAATTCCGCGAGAGCAAGGTCGCGCTCGTCGCGCTTGGCGTCGTCGTCGCGCTGGTCGCGGTCGCTTTGCTCGCGCCGGCGATCGCGCCGCAGAACCCCTATGCGCTGGCCGATCTCGTGCTGATGGATGCACGCCGGCCGCCCGGCTTCGTTGGCTCGGGCGGCTTCACCCATATTCTGGGCACCGACGCGCAAGGGCGAGACCTGTTCTCGGCCATTCTCTACGGCCTGCGGATCTCGCTGCAGATGGGGCTGATCGCGGGCTTCGTCGCCTTCGTGATCGGCGTCTCGCTGGGGCTCGGCGCGGCCTATGTCGGGGGCCGGCGCGAGGCCTTCATCATGCGCGTCATCGACCTGCAGCTCGCCTTTCCGGCGATCCTGCTGGCGCTGGTGCTCTCGGCGCTGCTCGGGCAGGGCAAGGCGCAGCTCATCACCGCGCTTGTGGCGGCGCAATACGCCTATTTCGCCCGCACGGCCCATGGCGCGGCCGCCGCCGAGCGCGGCAAGGACTATGTCGAGGCGGCGCTCTCGACGCCGCTGCCGGGCTGGAAGGTGGTGTTCCGCCACATCCTGCCGAACTGCCTGCCGCCGCTGATCGTGGTCGCGACCGTGCAGGTCGCCAACGCCATCGCGCTGGAAGCGACGCTGTCGTTTCTTGGCGTCGGCCTGCCGGTGACCGAGCCCTCGCTCGGCGCGCTGATCGCCAACGGCTTCCAGTACATGCTGTCGGGCCGCTACTGGATCTCGATCTATCCCGGCGTCGTGCTGATCGTGCTGATCGTCGCGATCAATCTGGTGGGCGACCAGATCAGGGATCAGGTCAATCCGAGGCTTAAGCGATGAGGGCTGTAGCTGAGGCGATGAAGCTACGGCGCAGACCACATCCGTCATGGTCGGGCTTGTCCCGACCATCCACGTCTTCGCGCTCCGCGCTCTGCGTCCAAGACGTGGATGCTCGGCACAAGGCCGAGCATGACGGAGAAGGGACGCGCTCATGACCGCCCCCCTCCTCCAGGTCGACAACCTCGCCACCCATTTCCACACCCGCGCCGGCGTGGTGAAAGCCGTCGATTGCGTCTCGTTCTCGCTGCGCAAGGGCGAGGTGATGGGGCTCGTCGGCGAATCCGGCTCGGGGAAAAGCGTCACCGGCTTCTCGCTGCTGGGCTTGATCGACCCGCCCGGCCGCATCGCCTCGGGCTCGGTCAGGCTCGATGGGCAGGAGCTCGTCGGCATGGCGCCCTCGCAACTGCGCCGGCTCAGGGGCAAGCGCATGGCCATGGTCTTCCAGGACCCGGCGACGACGCTGAACCCGGTCATCACCATCGGCGCGCAAATGAGGATGGCGCTGGAGGCGCATGGCGTGACGGGCGCAGAGCGCACGCGCGAGCGCTGCGTGCTGGTGCTGACCCGCGTCGGCATACCCGATGCGGCGCGAAGGCTCGAGGCCTATCCGCACGAGTTCTCGGGCGGCATGCGCCAGCGCGTCGCGATCGCGATCGCGCTGCTGCACGACCCGGAACTGCTGATCGCCGACGAGCCGACGACAGCGCTCGACGTCTCGATCCAGGCGCAGATCCTCGCCGAGATGAAGAGCCTGGTCGCCGAACTGGGCATGGCGCTGATCTGGATCAGCCACGACCTCGCCACCGTCTCCTCGCTCGCCGACAGGATTGCGGTGATGTATGCCGGCCGCATCGTCGAGGCTGGCCCGACGGCGGCCGTGCTGCGCAATCCGCGCCATCACTACACGCAAGGGCTGCTCGACTCGCTGCCCGCCCGCGCCGAGCCGGGACGCGACCTCGTCCAGATCCCCGGCACGACGCCCTCGCTGCTCGCGCTGCCGCCGGGCTGCGCGTTTGCGCCGCGCTGCCCGCGCGCGGATGCGGCCTGTGCCGTGATGCCGGAGCTTGTCACGGAGGGGGCGCGGCAGCACCGCTGCTGGCATCCGCTCGGGCTGGAGGTGGCGTGATGCGGGTTGTTCTGAAGGCGCGGCGCTGCCCCCTCCCAGCCCTCCCCCGCAAGGGGGGAGGGCTCCCGCGCCTCGACCTCATGCACGTAGCCTGCGCGGTCACGTTCCTCTCTCCCCCACCCATCTCGGGCTTGCCCGAGATGGGCAGATATCCTTGCCAAAGTCGGGAACACCCGACTTTGGTACGGGGGAGAGATGGAGAGGGGGCAGCGCCGCCCTCGCAGGACAGGCGCAACCACACATGAGCGACGCCTTCCTCGATATCCGCAACGTCTCGCGCCGGTTCGCCCCGCGCATCAGCTTCGGCCAGAAGATCGCGGGCAGGCTCGGCCAGCCGGTCGATGCGCGGGTGACCCATGCGGTCGACGGCGTGTCGCTGACGATCGCCAAGGGCGAGGCGCTCGGGCTCGTCGGCGAATCCGGCTGCGGCAAGTCCACGCTCGGCCGCGTCGTCGCCGGCATCCTGTCTCCGAGCGAAGGCACGACGGCGGTCGACGGCGCGCCCGTGATGGCCCATGGCCACAAGACCACGACGCGCGTGCAGATGATCTTCCAGGACCCGTTCGCCTCGCTCGATCCGCGCATGCAGGTCGGCGACACGATCGCGGAGGGTCCTCTGGCGCATCGCCTGACGACGAGGGCCGACGCCGCGTCTTACGTCGCCCGCTGGCTGACGACGGTCGGGCTCGATCCCGCTTTCGCCGCGCGCTACCCGCACCAGTTCTCGGGCGGGCAGCGCCAGCGCATCGCGATCGCCCGCGCGCTCGCAATGCAGCCCGACATGCTGGTCTGCGACGAGCCGGTCGCCTCGCTCGACGTCTCGATCCAGGCCCAGATCATCAACCTGTTCCTGAAGCTCCGGCGCGAGCTTGACCTGACCATGCTGTTCATCAGCCATGATCTCGGCGTGGTGCGCCATCTCTGCGACCGCGTCGCGATCATGTATCTCGGGCGGATCGTCGAGTTGGGCGAGACGCAAGCCGTCTATGGCAAGCCGCAGCATCCCTACACGCAGGCGCTGCTCGATTCGGTGCCAAAACTGGTGCTGGCCGATGGCGTGACGACGGCGTTCAGGCCGATCGCGGGCGAACTGCCCTCGCCGCTCTCGCCGCCCACGGGGTGCCATTTCCACCTGCGCTGCCCGCTGGTGCAGGAGCGCTGCCGGCAGGAGCGGCCGGCGCTGCGCGAGGTCGCGGCGGGACGGCTCTCGGCCTGCCATTTCGCGCCGTTTTGAGGACGTAGCCGGTCCGTCCGCACGTCATTCTGGGCTTCGCGCAGCGAAGTCCCGGGATCCATCATAGAGCGCCGACAGTGCTCTATGATGGATCCCGGAGCTGCGCGGCTTGTCCAGGATGACGGATTGGTTTCCGATTTAAGCCGGCCTCACAGCCCCAGCCGCTGGCCCGTCACCGGATCGAAGACATGCACCCGGTCGGGGTCGACCGAGATCCAGAGCCGGCCTGGTTGAGCCGCGATGGTGTCGGTCGCCGCCTGCATGATGAAGGGCAGGCCGGCGAGCTGGCCATGGAAGAGCTGCGTCGCGCCCAGTTCCTCGATGAATTCGACATCGAAAGGCAGAGCGCCGGCCTCGCCTTCGGAGGCGACCTCGATGTCCTCGGGACGCAGGCCGACCTCGACGGCTGCGCCCTCGCTGAGATCGGCGCGCAGGTCGCGGGCCTCAAGGATGGCGTCGCCGAGCGCGACGATGCCGGGACCGTCGATCGTGCCCGGCAGGATGTTCATCGGCGGCGAGCCGATGAAGGTCGCGACGAAACGGCTCGCAGGCTTCCTGTAGACCTCCGAGGGCACGCCGATCTGCTCGACCTGGCCGCCATTCATCACGACGAGCTTGTCCGACAAGGTCATAGCCTCGACCTGATCGTGGGTGACGTAGATCGAGGTGACGCCGAGCGCACGCTGGAGCTTCTTGATCTCGACGCGCATCTGGACGCGCAGCTTGGCGTCGAGATTGGAAAGCGGCTCGTCGAACAGAAAGACCTGCGGCTTGCGCACGATGGCGCGGCCCATGGCGACGCGCTGGCGCTGGCCGCCCGAAAGCTGCTTGGGCCGGCGCTCCAGCAAAGGCTCGATGGCGAGGATGCGGGCGGCCTCCTTCACCCGGCGGTCGATCTCGTCCTTGGGCGTGCCGAGATTGCGCAGGCCATAGGCCATGTTGTCGTAGACGCTGAAATGCGGATAGAGCGCATAGTTCTGGAAGACCATGGCGATGTCGCGATCGGCCGGCTCGATCTGGTTGACGACGCGGTTCCCGATCGAGACCTCTCCCGACGAGATCGTCTCCAGCCCCGCGACCATGCGCAAAAGCGTGGACTTGCCGCAGCCCGACGGGCCGACCAGCACGCAAAAGCCGCCATCGGGAATATCGAAGGAGACGCCCTTCACGGCCTCGACGCCGCCGGGATAGACCTTCTTGACGTTGGTGAGGGTGACCTGGGCCATTTAGTCCTCGGCAGTGGGCAATCGGCAGTAGGCAGTCGGGGAGATGTGGAGTTGCGCCAATCGACTGCCTACTGCCGATTGCCGACTGCCCCTCTTCACTTCTCGGTATCGACCAGACCCTTCACGAAGAGCCTCTGCATGGCGATGACGACGAGGACGGGCGGCAGCATCGCCAGCATGGCGGTGGCCATGGCGAGTTGCCATTCGGTGAGCGCGTCGGAGGTGACGATCATCTTCTTGATGCCGATGACGATGGTCTGCATCGAGTCCCGCGTGGTGACGAGAAGCGGCCAGAGATACTGGTTCCAGCCATAGATGAACTGGATCACGAACAGCGCCGCGATCGTGGTCAGCGAGAGCGGAACGACGGTGTCCTTGAAGAATTTGAACGGGCCGGCGCCGTCGATCTTCGAGGCCTCCAGCAACTCGTCCGGAATCGTCATGAAGAACTGACGAAACAGCAGCGTCCCGGTGGCGGACGCGATCAGCGGCACGGCAAGCCCCTGATAGGTGTCGAGCATGGAGAGGTCGGAGACGACCTTGAAAGTCGGGAAGATGCGGACCTCGACGGGCAGCATCAGGGTGACGAAGATGATCCAGAACGCCGCCATCCGGAACGGGAAGCGATAATAGACGATCGCATAGGCCGACAGCACCGAGATGAAGATTTTGCCGATCGCGATCGCCATCGCCATGATGAAGGAGTTCAGCATCATGCTGGCGACCGGCTCGCGGGTGGTGCTCGATGCGCCAACGAACAGGATGCGGTAGTAGTTGTCGAAGAAGTGCGGGCCGGGCCAGAGCGGCAACTGGCCGTTGATGATCGTGGCGTTGTCCCAGGTCGAGGCGACGAAGGTCAGCCAGACCGGGAAGGCGACGATCACGACGCCGATCGACAGGACGACATAGGCGATCGCGTCGCCGAGGCGGCGGTCCTCGACCATTACCCTTGCCTCCAGCACCTGCCGTCATGCTCGGCCTTGTGCCGAGCATCCACGTCTTGCGACGCTGAGGACAGGGACGCTGAGGACAGGAAAGACGTGGATGGTCGGGACAAGCCCGACCATGACGGATAGGGCCGTGCGCGGCGGGAGGAAGGCCAGGTCCGCATCAATAATTCACCTTGCGCTCGATGAAGCGGAACTGGATCGCCGTCATGCCGATCACCATGATCAGCAGGATGACCGATTGCGCCGCCGAGCCGCCGAGATTGGAGCCGCCCTTGCCGTCGGAGTAGACCTTGTAGACTAGCGTCTCGGTGTGGCCCGAGGGGCCGCCGCCGGTGACGGTGTCGATAATGCCGAAGGTGTCGAAGAAGACGTAGACGATGTTGACGACGAGCAGGAAGAAGGTCGTCGGCGAGAGCAGCGGAAAGACGATCGTCCAGAAACGCCGCCAGGCCCGCGCGCCGTCGATCACCGCGGCCTCGATCACGCTTTTGGGGATCGACTGGAGACCGGCGAGGAAGAACAGGAAATTGTAGCTGATCTGCTTCCAGGTCGCCGCCAGGATGACCAGCGTCATGGCGTCGTTGCCGTTAAGCCTCGGGTTCCAGGAGATGCCGGCGCTCTGGAGCGCACGCGCCAGCATGCCGAGCGAGGGATCGAACATGAAAACCCAGAGCACGCCGGCTATTGCCGGAGCAACCGCATAGGGCCAGATCAGCAGCGTCTTGTAGATCTCCGCGCCCCTGATCTGGCGGTCGGCCATCACGGCGAAGAGCAGCGCGATCGAGAGCGAGAGCACGCAGACGAAGGTGGAGAAGATCGCCGTGTTGACGAAGGCCTTGTAGTAGCCTGGATCGGCGAAGAGGCTCTGGTAGTTCTCGAACCAGACGAAATCAGTCGATATGCCGAACGCGTCCTGCAGCAGAAAGCTTTGCCAGACCGCTTGCGTCGCGGGCCAGTAGAAGAACACGACCGTGATCGCCAACTGCGGCGCGAGCAGCAGGAAGGGGACGGTCAGGCCTTTGAAGGAGGCGTTCTTGATCATGGGCGAATGGCGAGTGGCGAGTGGCGAGTGGCGATAAGGAACTGAAACAGGTCTCTATTCGCCACTCGCTGCGCGCTATTCGCCTTCTGTCAGCGCGCGGCCGTGCGCTCGAACTGGCGCAGGGTCGCGTTGCCGCGCTCGTTTGCCGAGTCCAGCGCCGCCTTCGGCGTCTTCTTGCCGTTCAGCGCCGCCTCGATCTCCTCGGCCCAGATGTCGCGGATCTGGACAAGGCTGCCAAAGCGCAGGCCGCGCGAATTCTCGGTCGGCTCCTTGTTGTTGAGCTCGAGCAGCGGGGTCTCGAGATAAGGCTTGTCCTTGTAGAAGCCCGAGTCCTTGACCTTGGCATAGGCCGCCTTGGTGATCGGCAGATAGCCCGACTCGGTGTGCAGCTTCACCTGGCGGTCGACATTCGACAGGAAGGTGAAGAACTTCGCGACGCCCTTGTATTCATCGGACTTCTTGCCGCCCATCACCCACAGCGAGGCGCCGCCGATGATCGAGTTCTGCGGCGCGCCGGCGACATCGGGATAATACGGCATCGGCGCGTTGGCCCAGTCGAACTTGGCGTTCGCCTTGACGTTGCCGAAGAAGGCCGACGAGGTCAGGAAGATCGGGCATTCGCCCGAGGTGAAGCGGCCCTCGCCCGTGTTGGTGCGGCCGGAATAATCATAGGTCTTGTCCTTCTGCAATTCGGCCAGATTGGTCAGGTGCTTGACGTAGAGGTCCGAGTTGATCCTGAACTCGGTGTCGAAGCCGTCCATGCCGTTGGCCTTGGTGCCGATCGGCGTGTTGTGCCAGGCGCCGAGCTGCTCGATGTTGACCCAGGTCACCCAGCCGTTCGAGAAGCCGCATTTGTCGAAGCCGGCGGCCCTGAGCTTTTTGGCGGCGTCGAACAGCTCCGGCCAGGTCTTGGGCGGCGCATCGGCGTTGAGGCCGGCCTTCTTCAGAGCGTCCTTGTTGTACCACATCACCGTGGAGGACGAGTTGAAGGGGAAGGACAGCATCTCGCCCTTGGTGGTGGAGTAATACCCGGTGATGGCCGGCAGATAGCTCTTGGGATCGAACGCTTCGCCGGCTTCCTTCATCATATCCTGCACAGGCTTGATAGCGCCCTTGGCGGACATCATCGTCGCGGTGCCGACCTCGAAAACCTGCATGATATGGGGCGCATTGCCGGCGCGGAAGGCGGCGATGCCCGCGTTCAGCGTGTCGGCATAGGAGCCCTTATAGGCCGGAACGACCTTGAAGTCCTTCTGCGAGGCGTTGAACTCCTCGGCAAGCTTGACGACGACGTCGTTGTTCGTGCCGGTCATGGCGTGCCACCACTGCAATTCGGTCTGCGCCGCGGCCGGCGCCGCGCCGGCCAGCGCGAAGGCTGCGGCCAACATCAGGATACGGGATTTCACGGTCATCATTTTTCTCCCTGTTCGCCCGGCGACAGGCTGGGGCGACTCTTGTTCTTGGTGCGCAAGCTAGCATGAAGGGGCGGCGACGTTTCAATGACAATTCCATGACGACGCGTGCAGGCCCGCATGCGCGACGCGGCGCTTGCGCAACGCCGCAGAAGCGGCTGTTCTCGCGCACCTCGCCTTTCGCTATGGATCACGCCGATGAAGCCGCTTGCTCTCACGCCGCAGACCACCCTGCCCCATGACGCCGAGAGCGCCGCGCTGCTCGGCCGCGTCTGGCGGCCCGATCTCGCCGGCCCCTCGGTGGTGACGTTGCGTGACGGAGACGTGATCGACATCAGCGCCGCCTTCGCGACCAGCCGCGACCTGTGCGAGAGCGCCGAACCGGCCGCCGCGCTGAGGCAGGCCCGGGGCGAGAACCTCGGTTCGCTCGCGGCCATCCTCGCCAACACGCCCGTCGACAGCCGCGACGCCGGCAAACCATGGCTGCTCTCGCCGCTGGACCTGCAGGCGGTGAAGGCGGCCGGCGTCACCTTCGCGGTGTCGATGCTGGAGCGGGTGATCGAGGAGAAGGCGCGTGGCAACCCCGCCGCGGCGGCCGCGATCCGCACCGAGATCGAAAAGCTGATCGGCGACGACCTCTCCCTGCTCAAGCCCGGCTCGCCCGAGGCGATGCGGCTCAAGGAGGTGCTGATCGCGCAGGGCGCGTGGAGCCAGTATCTCGAGGTCGGCATCGGCCCCGACGCCGAGATCTTCACCAAGGCGCCGCCGATGTCCTCGGTCGGCACCGGCTTCGACGCCGGCCTGCACCCGTCCTCGACCTGGAACAACCCGGAGCCGGAGGTCGTGCTGATCGTCGCCTCGGACGGGCGGGTCGTCGGCGCGACGCTGGGCAACGACGTCAACCTGCGCGACCTCGAAGGGCGCTCGGCGCTGCTGCTCGGCAAGGCCAAGGACAACAACGCCTCGGCGACGGTCGGCCCGTTCATCCGCCTGTTCGACGACGGCTTCACGCTCGACCATGTCCGCAACACCACCGTGACGCTGACGGTCGAGGGGCAGGACGGCTTCGTGCTCGAGGGCTCGTCCTCGATCGCCAGGATCAGCCGCGACCCGGCCGATCTGGCCGGCCAGATGATCGGCCCGCACCACCAGTATCCCGACGGGGCCGCGCTCTATCTCGGCACGATGTTCGCGCCGATCGAGGACCGCGATACGCCCGGCGGCGGGTTCACCCACAAATACGGCGACATCGTCACGATCGCCGCGCCCGAACTCGGCGCGCTGGTCAACCGCATGCGCGTGACCTCCGACTGCGAGCCCTGGACCTTCGGCGCCTCGCATCTGATGCGAAACCTGGCGAAGCGCGGGCTGCTGTGAGGCCAGCGACGATCCTCGTCACCGGCGAGGCGATCGGCGATTTCATCCCGCGCGACGGGAACGGCCGGCACTATGAGGCGGTGCTCGGCGGCTCGGGCTTCAACGCCGCGCTGGCGCTGGCGCGTTTTGGCGCGGAGGTCGCCTATGCGGGCCCGCTCTCGACCGACGCGCTCGGCCGCCGCTTCCGGGCGGCGCTGGCGCGGGAGGGGATAGCGTCCGATCTGATCCGCGACAGCACGCGGCCCAGCGCGGTTGCGATCGTCTCGCCGATGGCGTCCGACGGCGTGCCGGAGTTCGCGCTGCATCTGGAGGGCACGGCCCATGCCGAGCCGGAGGGTACGCCACGCGTCCTGCCGGCGGGCGTGATCCATCTCCATGCCGCCTCCTTTGGCGCGACGGCCGGCCCGTCCGGCGTGGCGACGCTGGCCCTGATGCAAGACGCCAGGGCAACCGGGGCCAGCGTGAGCTACGACGTCAACATCCGCGCCAGCGCCCTGCCCGAGCGCGAGGCGGTTATCGCCTCGATCGAGGCGCGGATCGCGCTGGCGGACATCGTCAAGGCGAGCCTCGACGACATCGGCTGGATGTATCCGGGCGAGGCCGCCGAGACCGTCGCGCAGCGCTGGCTGGCGCTGGGGACCGGGATCGTGCTGTTGACGCGCGGCCCCGATGGCGCGAACGCTCATGTCGAAGGAGAGGTCGCAACGGCGGCGGCTCCGCCCGTCGCCGTCAGCGACACGGTCGGCGCCGGCGACACCTTCACCGGCGGCTTCCTGGCGCTGATGGCGGCGCGCGGCCGGCTCGGCAGCGGGCTTGCCGGAGCCACGAAGATCGACCTCGGCGCGGCGCTGGCCTTCGCCTGCGCCGTCGCGGCCGATAGCTGCACACGACCGGGCTGCGATCCGCCACGACGCAGCGCATGGGACGAACTGCCATGACCGAGTTGACCTGCCTCGACTACCACACCTGCGGCGAGCCCGTGCGCATCGTCACCGCCGGCTATCCGGCGCTGGCGGGCGCGACGATTCTCGAGAAGCGGCGCGAAGCGCGCGCGAAGCATGATCATCTGCGCCGCGCGATGATGCTGGAGCCGCGCGGCCATGCCGGCATGTATGGCGTGATCCCCGTGGCGGCCAGCCATCCGGAGGCGGCTTTCGGCGTGCTGTTCACGCATAACGAGGGCTACTCCACCATGTGCGGCCACGCGACGATCGCGCTCGGCCGCTACGCCATCGAGCACGGGCTCGTGCCGCCAGCCGAACCCGTGACGCGCTTCGCCATCGAGGCGCCTTGCGGCCTGGTGCGGCTCGCCTGCGAGGTCCGGGCCGGCAAGGTCGGGGCCGTGACGTTCGAAAGCGTGCCGGCCTTCGTGAAGGCGCGCGATCTCGTCGTCGAGGTTCCCGGCCACTGGCCGGTGACCACCGACATCGTCTATGGCGGCGCCTTCTACTGCATCCTGCCGGCCTCGGCGCTTGGTCTCGACCTGTTCGAGACGCCGGTCGCGGAGATCGTGGAGGCGGCCGGGCGGCTGACGGATGCGGTGCGCGCGACCCTTGCAATCACGCATCCGACCGAGCCCGATCTCGGCTTTCTCTACGGCACGATCGTCACCGACGAGGCCGAAGGTCAGGACACGAGCTTCAACCTCTGCGTCTTCGCCGAACGCCAGATCGACCGCTCGCCGACGGGGTCGGGCGTGACTGCGCGGATGGCGCTGGACCATGCCAGGGGGCTGGCCGCGACGGGGCAGGAAAGACTTTTCCGCAGCATCACCGGCGGCACGTTTTCCGGCCGCGTGGCGGGGCCGGCGGACTTCCCGGTTGAGGGCGCGGTGACGGTCGCGGTCGGCGGGACGAGCCATTTTTCCGGGACGAGCCATTTCGTCATCGAGCCGGACGATCCGCTCGGGCACGGCTTTTCGCTGCCGGCGCGCTTCGGCGAGATCGCGGACCGTTAACCGCGCCCGGCAACCCTAATCGCAGAATCGGCTCGACCGTTGCGGGAAACTGCCGCCTTTCGTCGATCGCGGAAGGCTCGGGGTAAGCATTCTTCCGCATGCTTCGCGGCGATCCGGAGCGGAGAATCTGAATGTCTGTCGGAAACTGGGATACGCCCGCGACGGGTTCGAGCGGCCTGCCCGCGCGCCTGTCGCGTCTTCTCGGCATGCCGGGCTTCTGGCTGACCGCCTTCCTCGTCGCCGTCGTCGCGGCGCTCAGCCTGAAGCTGCGCCTGCCGCTCGGCCCGAACTACTGGGACACGGCGGTCTATCTCGACGCGATCCAGCGCATCCGCGTGGGGCAGGTTCCCAGCCTCGATTTCTTCGCGCCGGTCGGCCCGCTCGGCTATTACCTCGCCACCGCACTGCACGCGCTGTTTCCCCAGGCGCAGCCGATGCTGCTGGTGAACTGGGCGCTGCTGCCGGTGCTGCTGCCGGTCATGGCGCTCGTCGCGGCCCATGTCGATGGCCGCTCGCGCGGACAGGCGCTGGCGCTGCTTTTGCCCTTCCTGCTCTTCGCCTCGCTGCCAATCAACCTGCACAGCCTCTATCCGCAACCGGGCTTCGACGGCTTCGGCCATTACAACCGCCATATCGCTTTGCTGCTTTATGCGCTGATGGCGAGCCTGCTCTTCGTCCGCCACCGCGCCTTGTTGGCCGGCCTCGTCGCGGCGCTGATGCTCGCCCTGTTCCTGGTCAAGATCACCGGAGCCGTGGCGGGCGCGATGCTCGTCGGCCATGCTGTCGTCGCGGGCCGCCTGCGCCTGCGCGAGGCCGCGATCGCGGCGCTGTCCGTCGTGGCGGCGCTCGTCGCGCTCGATCTCGCGACCGGGCTGGTGCGGGCCTATCTCACCGATATCCTGACGCTGCTCTCGCTCAACACCGGCGCGCTGCTGCCGCGCTTCCTCACCGTCGCCTCGGTGAAGTTCAACGTCGTCGGCCCGGCGCTGCTGCTGCTTGGGGTGCTGGTGCTGGCGGCGTGGCGCGAGCGGCCGGCGCTGTCGCTGGTTGGCTTGCCCGCGCTCGCCGATTCCCCGCTCGGCTGGCTTGCCGCAGGGCTTGTGGCGCTGACCTTCTTCGAGACGCAGAACACCGGCTCGCTCGAATTCATCGGGCTCTGGCCGGTGCTGCTGAGCGTGCTGCTGTCGTGGCACGGCAGCGGCAACCCCTTGCGGCCCATCGTGCTGGTGCTGGCGCTGGCGGTGTCCTTGCCGAGCGCACTGATCTTCGTCGAGCGCAGCGCAAGGGCCGCGCTGGGCGCGCCGGGCTATGCCGCGCTGCCCGTTCCCGATCTCGGGCCGCTGGGCCAGGTCAGCGTCAAGCGCGACATCGCCGAACGGGCAGGCGCAATGCTCGGCCACTACGCGACGCACAGGCAAGCCTATCGCGACCTCGTCGCGCGCGGGATGCTGCCCTCCTACATCCTCTATTCCGAGATCGACTATCAGGCGGCCTGGCTGCTCGAACTGCAGCAGGGGATCAGTGCGATCCAAGTCTGGGAGGCGGCGACCGGCCGCCGGCTCAATGGCTTTTTCACGCTGGATTTCGTCGATGCGGTGAACCCGCTGCTCGGCCGCATGCCGCCGCGCCATATCCCGATCGGCATCGACCCCGGCCGGAGCAACCCGGCGCTCTCAGCGCAGACGCTTGCCGCGCTGGCGGAGACCGACGCGATCCTGCAGCCGAAATGCCCGCCGACCACCGCGCGCGATGCGATCGCCACGCATTTCGCCAAGGCGCTGGAGGGCCGGAAGCTCGTCGCGCTGTCGCCGTGCTGGGACATGCATCTGCGGGATTGAGCCGCGCAACGCGCGGCCTTTCCCCTGCCCTCATCTTGAGGAGCGGACAAAGTCCGCGTCTCGAAGGATGCTCCAGAGCGCGCTGGACGCTCTTTCGAGACGCCGCTGCGGCTCCTCAGGATGAGGTCGGAGGGAGACGCGCAGCCTTGTTTCTACCCCCGCGCCGCGACCGCCGCCGACCAGGGCGAGACCATGTCGCTGACGCCTTCCGCGCCGTCGCGATCGACCCGGATGATGTTGGGGCAGGCGAAGTTGATCGGCAGCACGCCATGCTCGACGACCGAGAGTGGGCCGACCGCTTGGAGCGCCGCCAGCGTCTGCGCCGGCAGGCGCATGTCGGCGCTGGTCGAATCCGGACCCGACACGTCGATGCGCGGCCAGTGCGCGGCCGTCCCGACATCGACGCCGCAATCCAGCGTGAAGGCGAGCATCTGGTAGACGCTGGCGAGGATGCGCCGACCGCCCGAGGCCCCGGCGGCATGGCGCGGCCAGCCGCCATCCTTCGGCGTCACCACCACGGGGCACATGTTGCAGAGCGGGCGCGCGCCGGGCGCGATGGCATTGGCGCTGCCGGGGCGCGGATCGAACCACATCATGCCGTTGTTCATCAGCACGCCGGTGTCGGGCAGCACGACGCGGCTGCCCATGGAGGAGAGCAAGGTCGTCGTCATCGCGACGAGATTGCCTTCGCCGTCGACCACGCTGAGATGGGTGGTGCAGGTGTCGCCGGGCTCGGTAGCGGCCAGCTCTTTGTCGGATTTGGCCGCACCCAGCCCTTCGAGGCGGCTGGCATAGGCCTGCCGCATGACTTTTGAGAGCGTGGCGAACCAGGCCGCGTCGGGGCCGTCCGGGCCGGGCTTGGCGGAGGCCATGCCCTCGATGACGGCTTCCAGCGTCGGGGCGGCGGTGAGGCCGCCGGCCGTGTGGACAAGATGCGTGCCGCGCCAATCGATCGATGGAGCATCGCGCAAGGTCGCCTTGCAGTCGGCGAGGTCCTGCGCATCGACGACGCCCCCGGCATTCGCGATGTCGGCGGCCAGACGCTTGGCAAACTCGCCACGATAGAAGTCGTCGAGACCGGCCTTGGCCAGATGCTCCAGCGTCTCGGAGAGCTTCCCGAGGCAGAAGAAGCCGGGCTCGCCTTGATAGGGCGGCACCGGCGGCAGGCCGTTCGGCAGATAGATGCGGGCGCTTTCCTCGTAGAGCCGCAGCACCGAGGCCGAGGAGGCGATCTTCAGCGTCGTGTACCAGTCCTGCGCCAGCCCGCGCCTTGCGAGTGCGATCGCGGGCGCGAGCAGGTCGGGGACAGGCATGGCCGAACCAAAACTGCGCCTGAGCAGATCGTAGCCCGCGACCGCGGATGGGATGCAGAAGGAGAGCGGGCCGTGGATGTTGCGGTCTCCGACCACTTCCGGCCAGGTGAAGAGGTCCCGCTTGATCTCGCCCGTCAGCGGATAATCGGCGGGGTCGGCGCGGCGCGGCGCGACGGGGCCGAAATCGACGACCTGGGCGCGGCTCTCGCCGGCCTTCAGCACGACCGCGAAGCCGATGCCGCCGAGCCCGCTGTTCCAGGGTTCGAGCGCCGCCAGCGCGAAGGCGGTCGCGACCGCAGCATCGGCCGCGTTGCCGCCAGCTTCGAGGATGGCTGCGCCGGCCTGCGCCGCCTCCCGGTTCTGCGACACGACGATGCCGCTTTTGCCCTTCGCGCCGGGCTTGGCGAGCGTCCAGTTCTGGGTGCGGTAAGGCGTGGTCATGGTTTGGGGCTCGTTTGCTTGGGCTGCTGCTGGATCATCCCCACCACGTCATCCCGGGCAAGCGAAGCGCAGACCCGGGATCCATTCCGGAACGGTTCAGGCATGGGTCCCGGATCGGCGCCGCTTCGCGGCTTGTCCGGGATGACGCGGTGTTTCAGGAGCATCATGAACGGGCCCCATCACACCACCCGGTCGCGCTCGGGCACGGGCTCGCCGCGCGAGACGCGGGCGATGTTGGCGTACATCTGGTTGACCGTCCTGTCGAAATTGTCCGCCGCGCCGGCCGCGAGATGCGGGGTCAGGACGAGATTGTCGAGCCCGAGCAAGGGGCTGTCGGCCGGCAGCGGCTCGACCGCGAAGACGTCCATGGCGGCAGCGTGGATCGTGCCCGCGCGCAAGGCCGCGATCAGGTCGTTCTCGACCACGACGCCGCCGCGCGCGACGTTGACCAGCACCGCCGTTCGCTTCATCACCGCGAAGGCAGAGGCGTCGATCAGGTTCGTCGTCTCCGGCGTCAGCGGGCAGTGCAGCGAGACGATGTCGGACTGCGCCAGAATTTCGGCCAGCGTGGCGTGGCGGACGCCGAGCGCGGCCTCCTCTTGGCCTGAGAGCGGCTGGCGCTTGCTGTAGAGGATGGTGCAGCCGAAGCTCTTGAGCAAGCGCGCGACGTTCTGGCCGATCGCGCCAAAACCGACGAGCCCGACCGTCTTGCCAGACAGCATGTAGGCCTCGCCCGGCAGCCGGCCGCCGATCCACTCGCCCTGCTTCAAACGGGCGTGGCTGTGCGAGATGCAGCGCAGCGCCGAGAGCATCAGGCCGAGCGTGAATTCGGCGACGGGGATGGCGTTGCTGCCGGTGGTGCGGGCGACGCCGATGCCGAGCGCGCGCGCCGCCTCGACATCGAGATTGTCGATGCCGACGCCCCATTTGTGCAGGAGCTTGAGCTTTTTCGCCGCACTCAGCACCTGCGCCGAGACGCCGACCTGTCCCGCGATCGCGTAGTCGGCCTCCGCGATGATCTCCTTCAGATGATCGTCGCCACGCGCGGTGCCGTGGGTCAGAACGAAGCCCGGCGGCAGCAGCGCACGCAGCTTGGCGGCGCGCTCGGGCGTCAACGGGTCGAGGACGAGGATGGTCTCGGTCATGACGTATCCGGATCAGATGGAGAAGCGCACGCCGGCGCGCGCCAGCCCGCCGGAGATCGCAACCGGCGTGCCATCGGCGCGCCAGCAGGCAGCCCCGGTGAGCGTGCCGTCGGCGTTGAGCGCTATGGCGTTCATGCCGCCGGCGACGCGGTGGACGCGGGCGACGGCGTGACCGCGCGCGGCGAGCGCCTGTGCGACATCGTCGGGGAAGGCGTGCTCCAGTTCGAGCGCACCGCCCTCGGTCCAGATGCGCGGGGCCTCGACCGCCTCCTGCAGGCTCATGCCGTGGTCGATCAGGTTGACGATCGCCTGCATCGCGGAGGGGAAGATGCGCAAGGCGCCCGGCAGGCCGAGCGCGAAGGCGAGTTTTCCGTCGCGCAGCGCCATCATCGGGGCCATCGAGGTGAAGCAGCGCTTTCCGGGCGCGATGGAGAGGGCGCGGCCGGGATGGGGATCGAAATTGTACATGTAGTTGTTGGCGATCATGCCCGTGCCGGGAATCTGCACGCAGGCGCCGAACAGGCCGTTGACGGTCTGGGTGGTCGAGACGACGTTGCCTTCGGCGTCGGCGACCGTGACATGGGTGGTGTCGGCGGATTCGCCGCCGGAGAGACCAGCGGACCATGGTTTCGCCCGCGTCCTATCGATGCCGGCGCGGCGTTCACCGGCATAGGCTTTTGCCGTCAGGCGGGCGACCGGCACCGTGACGAAGGCGGGATCGGCGGTGGCGACCGCGCGGTCGGCGAAGGCGATCTTCAGCGCCTCGGCCATCAGATGGACGGATTCGGTCGAGCCGAAGCCGAGCCCGCCGATGTCGTAGCCTTCGAGGATGTTCAGCATCTGGACGATGTGGACGCCCGACGAGGCCGGCGGCGGCGGACCGAGGATCTCGAAGCCGCGATAGGTTCCGCGCACCGGCTCCCGCTCGACGCAGCGGTAGGCCGCGAGATCGGCCGTGCCGATCAGGCCGCCGCTCTTGGCCATGAAGCCGGCCATCGCCTCGCCGAGCGGGCCTGCATAGAGCGCGTCCGGCCCCAGTTCCGCGATCAGGCGCAGGCTTTGGGCATAGTCGCCCTGGACGAGGCGGCTGCCTGGCTGGAGCGGGGTTCCAGCCGGCAGGAACAGGGCCGACAGGCCGGGATCATTGGCGATATCCGGCGCGCAATCGGAGATGCAGTCGCTGAGATAGGGGCTGACCACGAAGCCGCGTTCGGCCAGCGCCACCGCGGGCGCCAGCACCTCGCTGAGCGGCATCGTGCCGAAGCGGGCGAGCGCCTCGCACCACGCTGCGAGCGCGCCGGGAACGGCGACGGCCTTGGGTCCGACCAGGTTCTGCCGGCCCCGCGTGTCGCGCGACTTGCCGATCTCGTCCGATAGCGTCTCGTACATGTCGGGCGTGGCGGCAAGCGGCGCGATCGAGAGCCCGTCGAGGACGAGATGGCGGCCGTCGCCGAGCCGGATATGCGCGACGCCGCCGCCGAGGACGCCGACCATCATCGGCTCGACCACGGTGAGCGCGAAGAGCGCGGCGATGGCCGCGTCGATGGCGTTGCCGCCTGCGAGCAGCATCTGGGAGCCGGCCGCCGAGGCGAGCGGGTGGTTGGTCACCACCATGCCGCGCGAACCGGTGGCGGGGCGCTTCTCGCAGGTGAAGGGCGCGCTGTAGGGCGGACGGGCAGCGGTCATCGCGCGAACATATCCGGCATCATGGCGCGAAGCTCTCCCATCCTTGCGCCAGCATAGCCGCGATCCGGGCCGCTGGGACCTCCCGCAGGAGATGCGGGTCATGCATGGGCGGCGGCGCGAGTGGCCATGTCGCCGACCCGCTGGAAAATGATTATTTCTGTCATTCTAGAAATATCGATTGACATCGACGCGACGATGGAGAGGATGGCGTCATGATCACGCAGGACGCCGCCGCGAAGCTCGAAGCGTTGGGAAACCCGACCCGGCTCGCCCTGTTTCGCCTGCTGACCCGGGCCGGGCATGAGGGACTGCCGGTCGGGCAGTGCCAGCAGCGGCTCGATATCGCGGCCTCGACATTGTCGCATCATCTCAAGGCGCTGATCGTCGTGGGGCTGGTCAGCCAGGAGCGCGACGGCACGACGCTGATCTGCCGCGCCGAATTCGCGGCGATGAACGCGCTGATCGCTTTCCTCGTGGCGGAATGCTGCGTCGAGAGCCAGTGCGCGCCGCCAGACGTCGCCTGAGAACGCAAGCGACAGACCGGAGAACAGAGATGAGCACGCAGCGGACCATCGCCATCATCGGGGCAGGCCCGGTCGGACTTGCCGCCGCCGCGCACGCCCATGAACGCGGTCTGAGGCCTGTGGTGCTGGAACGGGGGCCCGCCGCCGGGCATGCGGTCGGCCAATGGGCGCATGTGCGGATGTTTTCGCCCTGGCGCTACAACATCGACGCCGCGGCCGCGCGGCTGCTCTCGGCCGGCGGCTGGACGCCGCCCGATGCCGAGCACTGCCCCACCGGCGGCGAACTGCGCGACGACTATCTCATTCCGCTGGCGACGCGAACGCCGCTGCGCGAGGCCGTGCGGCTCGGCGCCGAGGTGGTGTCGATCGGCCGGCAGGGCTTCGACAAGGTCAGGACCGCGGGGCGCGACGCGGCTGCGTTCAGCGTGCAGTATCGCGACAGCCGCGGCGAGCACCGCATTCTGGCTGATGCGGTCATCGACGCCTCGGGCACCTGGTCCAACCCGAGCCCGGCCGGTCCTGGCGGGCTGGAAGCCCCCGGCGAGGCGCAGGCCGTCGCGCGCATCAGCCACGGCATGCCCGATGTTCTGGGCACGGCGCGGCGACGTTTCGCCGGCAGGCGCATCGCGGTTCTGGGCGGCGGACATTCGGCGGTGGGGACGCTGATCGCACTGGCGGAACTCCAGGCCGAACATCCGGGAACGGCGATCGCCTGGATCTATCGCGGCGCGACGCTGGCGAGGGCGCTCGGCGGCGGCGCGGCCGACCAGCTTTCGGCGCGCGGCGAACTCGGCGCCCGGATCGCGGCGCTGGCCGCATCCGGACGCATCGCGGTCGAGACCGGCTTCCATCTCGCGGCGATCGCGCCGCTGCCGGACGGCCTGGCCCTGACCCCGGCCGATGCGCCCGGCCGCGTCGTCGTCGCGGACGAACTGGTCGTCGCGACCGGCTTCCGTCCCGATCTCTCGCTCTTTCGCGAATTGCGGGTCGCGCTCGATCCGGCGCTGGAATGCCCGCCGGCGCTCGCACCGCTGATCGACCCCAACGAGCATTCCTGCGGCACGGTGCGGCCCCATGGCGCGGCCGAACTCGCCCATCCCGAGACCGGATTCTACATTGCGGGGATGAAGTCCTATGGCCGCGCGCCGACCTTCCTGCTGGCGACCGGGCACGAACAGGTGCGCTCGATCGTCGCCGCCATCGCGGGCGACCGGGAAGCCGCGCTGCGCGTCGAACTCGTCCTGCCGGAAACCGGCGTCTGCAGCGCGCCGGGCAGCGCCGCGAATGCGGCAAACGCATCCTGCTGCGGCGGGCCGCCCCCGGCGGACGCTCAGGACGCCTGCTGCGCGGACGACGCGACGGCCAAGGCCGGAGGCGGCGCGGGCTGCGGCTGCGCTGCGGCCACGAGCCCGGTCCGGCCGCCGCGCGAGACGATCGACGCCTGATGAACGCTCCCTTTCCGCCGGCGCTTCCCGGCGCGCGCATGGCGCCGCTGATCGGCGCGCTTGGCGCGACCCAGGTGATCGGATACGGCACCTTGTATTACGCCTTCGCCGTGCTCGCGCCGGCGATGACCGCCGATTTCGGCTGGCCGCCGGAATGGACCTATGGCGGCTTCGCCATAGGACTGCTCGTCGGCGGCCTCGCCGCGCCCTTCATCGGGCGCATGGTCGACCGTCATGGCGCGCGCCTGGTGATGACGACAGGTTCCGTGCTCGCCGGGCTTTGCCTCATCGGTCTCGCCATGGCGCGGGGCCCTGTCTCCTACGCGCTGGCCATGTGCGCGCTCGAGATCGTCTCCTGCATGGTGTTCTACGATGCGGCCTTCGCGGCGCTGACGCAGGCGCGCGGCGCCGGCGCGCGACGCTCGATCAGCCAGCTGACCCTGATCGGCGGCTTTGCCTCGACCCTGTTCTGGCCGTTGACGAGCGGCCTGCTGACGGCCTTCGACTGGCGCGCGATCTACCTGATCTACGCCGTGCTGCAGATCCTCGTCTGCGCGCCGCTGCACTGGCTGCTGCTGCCGCGCGGCGCACAAGGCCGCATGACGACGCCAGCGCCGGCTCCCGGCCAGGGCGTCGCGCCGGCTGCGGTCTACCTGACCGGCAAGGCCCGCCAGCGCGCCTTCCTGCTGCTGGCGCTCGCCTTCTCGCTGCAGGGTTTCGTCGTCTCGGCCATGTCGGTGCACATGCTGAGCATGCTGCAGGGACTCGGCTTCAGCGCCGCTCTGGCCGTGGCGCTCGGCGCGATGGTCGGGCCGTCCCAGGTCTCGGGGCGTCTGGTCGAGATGCTGTTCGGGGCTTCGCTCGCGCCCTCGACGACCGCCTGGGTCTCGGCCGCGCTGATGCCGGTCGGCTTCGCGCTGCTGCTTGCGGGCGGCGCGGCGACCATGCTGGCGGGGCTGTTCGCCATCGCCTACGGCGTCAGCATGGGCCTGGGCTCGATCGTGCGCGGGACGGTGCCGCTCCAGCTCTTCGGGCCGGACGGCTATGGCGCGGTGCTGGGCAAGCTGTCGGCGCCGGGCCTTGTGATCAAGGCCGCCGCGCCGCTCGCCTTCGCGGTGCTGCTGACCCGCGCCGGGACGACCCCCTCGCTGATCCTGCTCGTCGCGCTCTCGGCGCTGGCGGCGCTGGCGCTCTACATGCTCGCGCGCGCCTTGAGGCCGGCGACAACGGCCCCGGACATGCAGGGACCCGAGGCCTAGGGCGGCGGCACGCGCAACTGTCGCGGCCCGAACCGCACGCGGATACGCGCAGCGCGCTGCGTCCGTCCTGGCGTCGTTCTTCCAAATGCCCTTTCCGTAGTCCGCGGACACGGATCATCCCCAGCGCCACCGCGCTGCACGATTGACGCACGCGTTGGCACATGGCTTGCTCGCGCTTCGGGGAACGAGCGGCTCAAGCGCCGCCGAGACATCGACCATTGTACCAAGCGGAGGATTTTCCATGAAAGAGCACGAGATTCGCCATCTGATCGAGCAGGTGAAGGATGGCGCGATGTCGCGGCGGTCCTTCGTGCAGAGAATGCTCGCGGTCGGCATCGCGGCGCCGATCGCCTCCCAGATGCTGGTCTGGCACGATGTGGCGATGGCGCAGAGCACGCGCGTCTACAAGCCGACCAAGGCCGGCGGCGGCGGCCCGCTGAAAATCCTCTATTGGCAGGCGGTGACGCTGCTGAACCCGCATTTCGCCACCGGCACCAAGGACCAGGACGGCTCGCGCGTGTTCTACGAGCCCCTGGCCGGCTGGGACAACGAGGGCAACCTGACGCCGATTCTCGCCGCCGAGGTGCCGACGCGCGCCAATGGCGGCCTGGCCGCGGACGGCATGTCCGTGACCTGGAAGCTGAAGCCCAACGTCAAATGGCATGACGGCAAGCCCTTCACCGCCGACGATGTCGTATTCAACTGGCAGTATGCCAAGGATCCGGCGACGGCTGCCGTGACCAGCGGCTCCTACAACAACATCACCGTCGAGAAGGTCGACAACCTGACCGTCAAGGTCGTGTTCAAGCAGGCGACCCCATTCTGGGCCGATGCCTTCGTCGGCGTCGTCGGCATGATCATTCCCAAGCACGTCTTCGAGCCGTTCATGGGCGGCAAGTCGCGCGAGGCCCCGGCCAACCTCAAGCCGGTCGGCACCGGCCCCTACAAGCTGGTCGATTTCAAGCCGGGCGACATCGTCATCGGCGAGCGCAACCCGGACTATCACGTCGCCAACCAGCCGCATTTCGACACGATCGAGATCAAGGGCGGCGGCGACGCGGTTTCGGCCGCGCGCGCGGTGCTGCAGACCGGCGAGTTCGACTATGCCTGGAACATGCAGGTCGAGGACGACGTCCTCAAGCGGATGGAGACCGGCGGGCGCGGCAAGGTGCTCTCTGTACCCAGCGGCAATATCGAGTTCATCATCCTGAACACGACCGATCCCTGGACCGAAATCGAGGGCGAGCGCTCGCACGCCAAGAGCAAGCACCCGACGCTGTCGGACCCGAAGGTTCGTGAGGCGATGAACCTGCTGATCGACCGCGATTCAGTGCAGAAGTTCATCTACGGCCGAGGCGGCACGGCGACGGCCAACTTCGTCAACGCGCCGGCGCAATATCGTTCGCCGAACATGAAATACGAGTTCAACATCGACAAGGCCAACAAGATCCTCGATGACGCCGGCTACAAGCGCGGCTCCGACGGTATCCGCGAGAAGGACGGCAAGAAGCTCAAATACGTCTTCCAGACCTCGATCAACGCGCCGCGCCAGAAGACGCAGGCGATCATCAAGCAGGCCTGCCAGCGCGCCGGCATCGACATCGAGATCAAGTCGGTGACGGCGACGGTGTTCTTCTCGTCGGACTTCGCCAATCCCGACACCTACACCAAGCTCTATGTCGACATGGAGATGTACACCACCACCATGACGCAGCCCGACCCGGAGCGTTTCCTCAACCAGTTCGTCTCCTGGGAGGTTGCGACGAAGGAGAACAAGTGGCAGGGCCGCAACGTCTCGCGCTATGTCAGCAAGGAGTCTGACGAGGCCTATCGCGCGGCCCAGAAGGAACTCGACCCGGTCAAGCGCGCGGCGCTGTTCATCAAGATGAACGACATCTACTGCAGCGCGCATGTGATTCTCCCGCTTCTGGCCCGCACCCGCGTCGCGACCGCCAGCAACACCCTCAGGCCGAACTACAGCGGCTGGGACAGCGACACCTGGCAGATCGGAACCTGGTATCGCGAGGCATGATCGCGCCGCTTTCGCGGATCATCGACCGCGGCGGCTTCGGACTCTTCAGCCTGAAGCCGCCCTCTTCCACCGCAACGACCCCCCCGGAGCATGGCGGCCGCCATGCTCCGGCATCTCTCATGGAGCGTTCCTGATGGGCCCCTATCTCATCAGGCGTCTGCTGATCGCCCTGCCGAGCCTGCTCGGGATCAGCCTGATCCTGTTCACGGTTCTCGCCCTTGCGCCGGGCGACCCTTTCGAGGAACTGGCGACCAACCCCAATATTCCGCCCGAGGTCCGCGCCAATCTGCGCGCGAAATTCGGCATCGACGACCCCGTTCTGGTCCGTTACGTTCGCTGGCTGGGCGCCATGGCGCAGGGCGACTGGGGCTTCTCCTTCGCCAGCCGCATCGACGTCGATACGCTGATCCTGCAGCGCGTGCCGACGACCCTGTTCATCGTCGGCTCCTCGCAGATCCTGGCGCTGGCGATCGCGCTGCCGATCGGCATCTATGCGGCGACGCGGCCCTACTCGATCTTCGACCAGATCGCCAACACGCTCGCCTTCGTCGGCTTCTCGCTGCCGACCTTCTTCACCGGGCTGCTTTTCATCCTGGTGTTCTCGGTGACGCTGGACTGGCTGCCCTTCGTCTACCGCTCGGATCTGTCGGCCTCGGGCTGGCGCTGGTACTGGGAGATGTTCCGGCAGTCGATCATGCCGATCATGGTGCTCGCCCTGTTCCAGGCGGCGTCCTACACCCGTTATGTCCGCTCGGCGGTGCTCGACGTCGTCAGGCTCGACTATGTCACCACGGCGCGCGCCAAGGGCCTCGGCGAAAGGACGGTGACGCTTAGGCATGTCACGCGCAACGCGCTGATCCCGGTCGTGACGCTGGTGGCGCTGCAGATGCCGGCGGTGTTCGGCGGCGCGATCGTCACCGAGCAGATCTTCCGCGTGCCCGGCATCGGCTCGCTGCTGATCAGCGCCATCCTCGCCAACGACACGCCGGTCATCATGGCGGTGACCTTCGTGTTCTCCTGCCTCGTCGTCCTGTTCAACCTTATCGCGGACCTTCTCTATGGCTGGCTCGACCCTCGCATCTCCTACAACTGAGACGCCCGGCGTCCCGGTTGCCGGGACCGTGTCGATCTCGCCGGCGCGCGAGACCTGGCGGCGCTTCCGGCGCCACAGGCTCGCCATGGCGAGCGCGACGATCCTCGGCCTGCTGATCCTCGGCGTCGTGATCGGCCCGTGGCTCTGGCCGATCGGGATCGACGAAATCGACTTCACAGCGCGGCTGGAGACGCCGTCCTGGCGGCACCCGTTCGGCACCGACGATCTCGGCCAGGATCTCCTGGCGCGGATGATCTATGGCGGGCGCATTTCACTGGCTGTCGGGCTCGCCGCGATGGTGGTCGCGACGCTCGTTGGCGTCATCATCGGGGCGCTCGCGGGCATGTCGCGCGGCTACCTCGACACGGCGCTGATGTGGCTGACGGACCTCTTCCTGTCGCTGCCGCAGCTGCCGCTGCTGCTGCTGGTGATCTATCTGTTCCGCGAGCAGCTCAAGGCGATCTTCGGCCTCGAGGGCGGCGTCTTCGTGCTGATCGTCATCGTCATCGGCGGACTGCGCTGGATGCCCGTGGCGCGGCTGGTCAGGGCGCAGTTCTTCTCGCTGCGCGAGAAGGAGTTCGTCGAGGCGGCGCGCGCGCACGGCGCCTCCAAGCGCAGGCAGGTGACGAGCCATATCCTGCCCAACGCGATCGGCCCGGTCATCGTGGCGAGCACGATCGAGGTGTCGTCTGCGATCATCGCCGAATCGACATTATCCTTCCTTGGCCTCGGCTTCCCGCCCGACATTCCGACCTGGGGGCGGCTGCTGTTCGACGCCAAGGACTATCTCGACGTCGCCCCGCATTGGGCATTGTTCCCCGGAGCCGCGATCTTCCTGACCGTGCTCTCGATCAACTTCATCGGCGACGGCCTGCGCGACGCGCTCGACCCGCGCCGCGTGAGCTGACGAGCGGAAAGACCCACATGACCCAGCCCATTCTCTCCGTCTCGAACCTGACCACGGCCTTCCGGGTCGAGGGCATCTGGAAGCCGGTTGTCCGCAACGTCTCCTTCGACATCGCGCCCAAGGAAACCGTCGCGGTCGTCGGCGAATCCGGCTCCGGCAAGAGCGTTACTGCGCTCTCGATCATGCGGCTGACGCCGTCGGGCAACAGCCGCGTCGAGGGCTCGGTCAAGCTGAATGGCCGCGAGTTGCTGACGCTGCCCAACTCGGACATGCGCAAGATCCGCGGCGACGACATGGCGATGATCTTCCAGGAGCCGATGACGAGCCTGAACCCGGTGCTGACCATCGGGTTCCAGATCGCCGAATCGCTGATCCTGCATCGCGGCATGTCGCGCTCGGAGGCCGAGGCCGAGGTGGTGCGGCTGCTCGAGAAGGTCCGGATTCCGGCGGCGAAATCGCGCTTCAACGAGTATCCGCACCGCTTCTCCGGCGGCATGCGCCAGCGTGTCATGATCGCCATGGCGCTGGCCTGCAAACCCAAGCTGCTGATCGCCGACGAGCCGACTACCGCGCTCGACGTGACGATCCAGGCGCAGATCCTGCAACTGATCAAACTGCTGCAGGACGAGGAGGGCATGTCCGTGCTCTTCATCACCCACGACATGGGCGTCGTCGCCGAAATCGCCGACCGCACCGTGGTGATGTATAATGGCGAGGCGGTCGAGACCGGGCAGACGACCGATATCTTCGCCCGCGCCAAACACCCCTATACGCGCTCGCTGCTCTCGGCCGTGCCCAAGCTCGGCGCGATGACGGGCCGCGCCCGGCCGATGCGTTTCCCCGTGGTCGATCGCGCGACGGGGGAATCCGACGTTCCCGTCGAGGTGCCAGACACCGTCGAGGTCGCGGCCCGGCCGGTGCTGGAGGTCTCGGGCCTGACCACGCGTTTCGACATCCGCAGCGGCATCCTCTCGCGCGTGACCGGCCGCGTGCATGCGGTCGAGAACGTGGCCTTCAGCGTGCAGGGCGGCGAGACGCTGGCGCTGGTCGGCGAATCCGGCTGCGGCAAATCGACGACCGGACGCTCGGTGATGCGGCTGATCGAGCCGATCGCGGGTTCGGTTCTGCTCGACGGCGTCGACATGCTGACGCTGGATCCGACCGCGCTGCGCGAGCAGCGCAAGCGCATGCAGATGATCTTCCAGGACCCGTTCGCGAGCCTGAACCCGCGCATGAACATCGGCACCGCGATCGCCGAGCCGCTGCTGATCAACAAGCTCGCGACGCGGACGCAGGCGCGCGAGCAGGTCGATGAATTGCTGCGCCGCGTCGGGCTCAACCCCGACATGGCCAACCGCTTCCCGCACGAATTCTCGGGCGGCCAGCGCCAGCGCATCTGCATCGCGCGCGCACTCGCGGTCGAGCCCCGGCTGATCGTCGCCGACGAATCGGTCTCGGCGCTCGACGTCTCGGTGAAGGCGCAGGTCATCAACCTGATGCTGGAACTGCAGGCGCGCATGAAGCTCGCCTATCTGTTCATCTCGCACGACATGGCGGTGGTGGAACGGGTGAGCCACCGCGTCGCGGTGATGTATCTCGGCGAGATCGTCGAGATCGGCCCGCGTGAGGCGATCTTCGGCAACCCCCAGCACCCCTACACCAAGCGGCTGCTGGCGGCGGTGCCGGTCGCCGACCCGATGCGCCGGCACGACAAGCGCCCGGTCTCCAACGACGAGATCAAGAGCCCGGTCAGGCCCGCCGACTACGTCCCGCCCGAGCGCATCTTCCGCGAGGTCACGCCCGGCCATTCCGTGATGGTCTGGGGCGAGGAATGGGAGAAGCCGGCGCAGCGCGACGTCGCGGCCTGACAATCGCCGCCAACGGCCAGGCGGTCTGCGCCTCCAAGGCATGACATGCCGGAATGGCAGGGCGCGAAAAACGGTCGCCGACAGCGGCCGAAGACGGGCTAGCATCGGCCCGCAACCGATCTGACCGGAGAACGCCTGTGGCGCAGAGCGCAGTGTCCAATGCCGCCGATGCGGAAGCCGTGGCCGCCGCCGTCAGCGGCTGGCCAGATCGGCTTTACGCCATCCTGAAGGCGGCCGATGTGCGCCAGATGGCCTTCGTGCCCGATGCCGGCCACAGCGCGCTGATCCGGCTGTTCCAGGCCGACGCCCAGGTGAAGAGCAATGTGCTCACCACCGAGGAGGAGGGCATCGCGATCTCGACCGGGGCCTGGCTCGGCGGGCAGCGCTGCGTTCTGCTGATGCAGTCGAGCGGCGTCGGCAACTGCATCAACATGCTGTCGCTGCCGGTGATGACGCGGGCGCCGCTGCTGATGCTGGTGACGATGCGCGGCGAATGGGCCGAGTTCAATCCCTGGCAGGTGCCGATGGGGCGCGGCACGCAAGCCGCGCTGGAGGCCGTCGGCATCCGCGTGATGCGGGCCGATACGGCGGAAGACCTGGTCGACACGGTCGAGGCGGCCGCAGCGCTCGCCTATGAGGGCGACCAGCAGATCGCGGTGCTGATCGGCCAGCGCCTGCTCGGCAAGAAGAAGTGGTGAGCGCGATGGCCAATCCCGAAACCGCCCCGCTCGGCCGCCGCGCCGTCGTCGCCACGCTGCTCAAGGACCGGGGCGATACGCTGGTCGTGACCGGGCTGGGGTCCGCGACCTACGACGTCCATGCCGCCGGCGACCATGACGGCAATTACTATCTCTGGGGCGCGATGGGTGGGGCGGCGCTTGTCGGCCTCGGCATCGCGCAGGCGCAAGCCTCGCGGCGCGTGCTCGTCATCACCGGCGACGGCGAGCAGTTGATGGCCTTCGGCGCACTCGCGACCATTGCCGTGGCAAGGCCGAAGAATCTAGACATCGTGGTCATCGACAACCAGCATTTCGGCGAGACCGGGATGCAGGGCAGCCATACCGGCCACGGCATCGATCTGGCGAAAATAGCCGAGGTCTGCGGTTTTGCGACCGCGCACACGCTGACCGGGATGGCAGAGGTCGAGGCGCTGGCCGGGACGCTGCAAGGTGCGGCCGAGGGCCCGCGCCTTTTCGTGATCAGGGTTCTGCCTGAGAACCCGCCGCGCTCTTTGCCCTCGCGCGACGCGGTCTACATCAAGAACCGTTTCCGTACTCATCTGGGCCTGCCGCAGGGCTGATGCGATATCAGCGTTCAACGCACTGCGTCGTCCCGGGTGAAGCGAAGCGGAGACCCGGGATCCATTCCAGAACTTGTCCGGAAGGGCTCCGGAATGAGCCCCGGATCGGTGCCGCGTTGCGGCTTGTCCGGGATGACACCGGGTTTAGGCCCGGATAGCAGACAACAGAAGACAACGAGGAAACGACCCAGATGGATATGATCGGTTTCGTCGGGCTCGGCCGCATGGGCCGGCCCATGGCCTCCAACCTCTGCCGCAAGGGTTTTCGGCTCGTCGTGCATGACGTCAATCGCGACGCCGTCGAAGAACTCGCCTCGCTGCAGGCGCGCCCGGCGGAATCGGCCGGCGAGGTCGCGGCCCAGTCCGACGTCATCGTCACCATGCTGCCGAACTCGGCCATCGTCGAGCAGGTCGTGGCCGGCCCCGGCGGCGTGCTGGAGCATGCGAAGCCCGGCAGCCTGATCATGGACATGAGCACGATCGACCCGCTCGTCACCGACGCGCTGGCGAAGCAGGCGGCGGCCAAGGGCATCGGCTATGTCGATGCGCCGGTCGGGCGGCTGGCGGTCCATGCCGACCGGGGTGAATCGCTCTTCATGGTCGGCGGCACGGAGGCCGAGTTCGCGCGCGTAAAGCCGCTGCTGGAAGGCATGGGCACGACGATCCATCATTGCGGCCCGGTCGGCAGCGGCATGCGCACCAAGCTGGTCAACAACTACCTCGCGGTGTCGCTGTGCCAGATGAACGCCGAGGCGCTGGCGCTGTCGCAGCGCTTCGGGCTGACGCTGGAGACGACGCTCGACGTGCTCTACGGCACCACGGCCGTGAACGGTCAGCTCAAGGTCAACTGGCCCAACAAGGTGCTGATCGGCGACACGGAGCCGGGATTCACCATCGATCTGGCGCATAAAGACCTCAGCCTGATCGTGGACGCGGCCAACGCCGCGCGCGTGCCGATGCCGCTGGCGGCCGCGGCGCGCGAGGCCTTCAGCGCGGCCCGCGCCGGCGGCTTCGGCGGACGGGACTTTTCCGCCATGGTCGACGCGCTCTGCCATCAGGCCGGCATCGAAAAGCCAAGGCTGAAACGCTGACGGGAGCCGGCACGATGAAGCTCGACGGCAAGGTCGCGGTGATCACGGGCGCGGCGCGCGGCCTCGGCCGAGCCTGCGCCGAGCGCTTCCTGCAGGAAGGCGCGAAGCTCGTCCTCGCCGATATCGACGGCGAGGAACTGGCGCGCACGGCGGACGCGCTCGGGCGGCCGGAGCAGGTGCTCGCCGTTCCGGCCGACGTGACCAGCCGTGCCGAGGTCGATGCGCTTGTCGCGGCGGCAGTGGCGCGGTTCGGCCGCATCGACATCATGCTCAACAATGCCGGCATCGCCCGCAGCCAGCCTTTCCTCGACATCACTGAGCTCGATTTCGACGCGGTCATCGGGGTCAATCTCAAGGGCGCGTTCTTCGGCGTGCAGGCGGCGGGCCGGCAGATGGTCGCGCAGGGGACGGGCGGCGTCATCATCAACATGTCGTCGATCAACGCGCTGCTGGCGAACCCCAACCTCGCCACATACGCGATCTCCAAGGGCGGCATGAACCAGCTCACTTCCGTGGCTTCGGTGGCGCTGGCCCCGCACAACATCCGTGTCGTCGGCATCGGGCCAGGCACGATCCTGACCGAGATGGTCGAGAAGGCGATCATGACATCCGACGAGGCGCGGCGCGCCGTGCTCTCGCGCACGCCGATCGGTCGCTGCGGCGAGCCCTCCGAGATCGCCGCCGTCGCGGCGTTCCTCGCCAGCAGCGACGCCTCCTACATGACCGGCCAGACGATCTATCCCGATGGCGGGCGTCTGGTGCTGAATTATACCGTGCCGGTGGCGGAAGGCTGAGCCTGTCGGCTGCGCTGGCCCGCTCCATGCTAGGATGACGCCATGACGCGCAGCATCGACCTCAATTCCGATCTCGGCGAGGGCTACGGCCCCTGGCGCGCCGGCGACGACGCGGCCATGCTCGACCTCGTCACCAGCGCCAACATCGCCTGCGGCGGCCATGCCGGCGATCCCGAGACGATGGTCGAGACGACCACGCTTGCCAAGGCGCGCGGCGTCGTGATCGGCGCGCATCCGGGCTATGCCGACCGCGAGGGTTTTGGCCGACGGATCATTCCCTGCACAGCGCGCGAGATCGAGCGCTTCACCGCCGTGCAGATCGGCGCGCTGATGGGTGCGGCTTCGCTGGCGGGGGGACAAGTCGCCTATGTCAAGCCGCATGGCGCGCTTGGCAATCTCGCCTGCGACGACCGCGACGTGGCCGACGCGATCGCGCGTGCGGTCGCGGCCGTCTCGCGCGATCTCGCGGTGCTGGCGATCTCGGGCACGGAACTGGAGCCGGCCGCCCGCGCCTGCGGGCTTTCCGTGCATAGCGAAATCTTCGCCGACCGGGCCTATCTGCCCAACGGCCGGCTGGTGCCGCGCAGCCGGCCGGGCGCGATGATCCACGATGCCGAGGCTGCCGCGCAAAGGCTGGTCGCGTTTCTCGACAGCGGGCTGATGCCGGTGCTGGAGGGGCCGGCGATCCCGCTCGCGGCGCATTCGATCTGCGTTCATGGCGACAGCGCCGGGGCGGTCGTCATGGCGCGGGCGGTGCGCGAGGCGCTGACGCAGGCGGGCGTCACGATCGCGCCCTTCCTGCCGCGTCCGGCATGAACGCGACGACACAAGGCTTTCCTCGCTTCCAGCCGGTGGCGGAGCATGCCGTGCTGGTGGAGCTTGGTGAGACGATCGACGCCAGCATCAACGCACAGGTCCGGCGGCTGGATGCGGCGCTGGCGGCCGCGCCGTTTCCGGGGTTCACCGAAGCGGTGCCGGCCTATGCCAGCCTGCTCGTCGGCTTCGACCCGTTCGTCAGCGACCATGGCCTGGTCGAGGCCGCGATGACGGCGCTGCTGCGCGAGCCCGCGACCCTGCCGCCCAAGGGCGAACCGCGCGAGGTGCTTGCCTGCTACGAGGACGAGTTCTCGCCCGATCTCGATGCGGTGGCCGCAGCCACCGGCCTGTCGCGCGAGGCCGTGATCGCTGCGCATCTTGCCGGCGACTACAGCGTCTTCATGTATGGCTTCGCGCCCGGCTATGCCTATCTCGCCGGGGTGCCCGAGGCGATCCGCCTGCCGCGCAAGCCCGCGCCCGTGCGCGGTATCGCCGCCGGCAGCGTGCTGATCGCGGGGCCGCAATGTCTCGTCACCACGCTCGTGATGCCGACGGGCTGGCACATCATCGGCCGCTCGCCGACCGAAATCCTGCGCGAGGAGACGGCCAAGCCCTTCCTGTTCGAGATCGGCGACGATGTGCGCTTCCGCCGGATCGACCGCGCCGGATTCGACGCCCATCTGCGGCGGGCCTGAGCCATGGCCAGCGCCATCATCGAGATCGTGCAGGCAGGACCGCTCGTCACCGTGCAGGATGGCGGGCGGACCGGGCTGATGCGCTATGGCGTGCCGGCGTCCGGACCGATGGATCGCGGCTCGTTCGCCATCGCCAACGCCGCGCTCGGCAATCCCGACGGCGCGGCGGGCATCGAGGTCTCGGTCGGCGGGCTGAGCCTCGACTGCGTCGAGGGCGGCGTCACCGTGGCGCTGGCCGGCGGCGGCTTTCGCGTCACGATCGACGGCCATGAACACCCGTCCTGGATCGTGGCGTCGCTGGCGGCGGGCATGCGGCTGACGATCAGGCCCGGCCTGTGGGGGAACTGGACCTGTCTCGGCTTCGCGGGGCGGCTCGACGCGACGTCCTGGCTCGGCAGCGTCTCGACGCATGGCCCGTCCGGCTTCGGCGGCGGCAAGCTGATGGCGGGGCAGCGTTTCGTGGTCGCGGATGCCGAGCGCCGAGAGGAGCGGGTCGGCGAACTCGACTGCCCGGTTTCGGCGCGGCCGCGCCACACCGTCAAGGTCGTGCTCGGGCCCCAGGACCGCTTCTTCAGCCCTGAGACGATCGAGACGCTGCTGTCGGCGCCCTTCACCCTGACCGACGCCTATGACCGCATGGGCGTGCGGCTGGCCGGACCGTCGCTCAAGCCGGACGCCGTGCTCGACATGCCGTCCGAGCCGATCGCGCGCGGCTCGATCCAGGTTTCGGGCGACGGAGTTCCCGCCGTGCTGCTGGCCGACCACCAGACCACCGGCGGCTACCCCAAGATCGCGACGATCATCGCCGATCATCTCGACGGTTTCGCCCAGCTTCGCAGCCGGGCGCAGGTCGCCTTTTCGGCGATCTCGCCGCAGGCAGCCGTGGAGGCGGCGCGCACGCGCAGGCTGTCGCAGGCGCGCTACCTTGCAAGGCTGCGCGGCGGCTGAGGAGGCTTCAGGCCGTCGCGGCCTGCGGGTTCAGCCGCCACATCGTCCAGTTGAGGAAGGCCGCGAAGCTGACCCAGGCGAGATAGGGGACGAGCAGCAGCGCCGCCGTCTCGTCGATAGGCCTGAACAGCACGATCAGCCCAAGGATGGAGAGCCAGAGGAGCGCGACGTCGACCAGAGCCAGGTCCATGCGGCGCAGGCCGAAGAAGAAACCGGACCAGGCGGCGTTGAGCAGGAGCTGAACGCCGTAGAGCGCCAGCGGCAGGGCTGCTCCCGCAAAACCCGCCTTGCGCCAGACCAGCCAGCCCGAGACGGCGATCATCACATAAAGCACCGTCCAGGCCGGGGCGAACAGCCAGTTCGGCGGCCGCCACCATGGCTTCCTGAGCTTCTCATACCATGCGCCGGGCCGAAACACCGCGCCCGAACTCGCCACAGCCACGCAGGCCGCAATGAAGCCCAACAGTCCAAGTCCATCGCTCCAGCTCATGGTCGCTCCCCGATGGCGCTATCGTGCCGCCAGTCTTCGCGCGTGAGCGCGGCGTCGGCAAGGCGCTGGCCGCAGATGCGTTAAATGAGCCGGCAAGACTTCATGCGGAGAGGGTCTGCCCGCTCTGCGCGGCTCGCAAAGCCGGAGAATGATCTTATATGGAAGGCGACGAGATCGTCCCTTATGGAACGATCTCGACATTATGCGAAGACGATCCGCGCAAGCGATCGCCACAGCCGGACGGGCAAAAGGAGAATTCACGACCGATGAAGAAGTCCAAGGGGGGCGCCGGAGAGACCCGGGTTCAGGTCGCCGCCGTTCCTGTCCGCCACACCACCGGGGGCGACCTCGAAGTGCTGCTCGTGACCTCGCGCACGACGCAGCGCTGGATCGTGCCGAAGGGCTGGACGATCAAGGGGCTGGACGACAACGACGCCGCCGCGCGCGAAGCCTATGAAGAGGCCGGCGTCGTCGGCAAGATCGGCAGGAAGCCGGTCGGCCGCTACACCTACTGGAAGCGGCTCGACGACCATTTCGTGCTCTGCGAGGTGAAGCTCTACCGCCTCGCCTTCGAGCGCCAGCTCGAGAACTGGGCCGAGCAGGCGCAGAGGCGTGTCAACTGGTTCAGCCGGCAGGACGCAGCTGATCTCGTCGACGAGCCCGGCCTGAAGACGCTGATCGCGGCGCTGGAGCCGAGCGGCGGCAAGGACTGAGGCAGGTCAGCCGGCGCTTTCGCGCGGACCAGGCTCGTAGCGGGTCTCAAGCCGGTTGGCGTGGCGATGCAGCAGCCGCCAGCGACCGTCCTGTAGCCTGAAGACATGCGTCACCCGGTTCGACCAGCGCACCGGCTCGCTCGCGCCGGGCCGGGTGACGACGAAGGTCTCGATATCGGTGGTAAAGGCGAGATCGACGCCGATGACGATGGTGACGTTCTCGTGTGAAACCGTGCCGCCGCCGAACTGCGTCGCCGCCCAGTCCCAGCGCCGCGAAACCTCGTCCCAGCCTTTCTCATAGCCGCCCCAGCCATAGAAGGAGGTGACGTCGCCGTCACGGGCGTAGAGCGACTTGATCGCCGCGACATCGCCATTGGCGACATCGGCCAGCGCCGCGCGGAGACGGGCGAGCGCGGCGCTGAAGGGCTCGGGCGGGGGCGGGCTTTCGTCACTCATTGCGTATTCCCGACCGGCCAACCACGCACGTCATCCTGGACCAAGCGTAGCTTCGATCCGGGATGCATCATAGGGCAGCGCCGTGCCTTCGATGATTCCCGGATCTGCACCGCTACGCGGCTTGTCCAGGATGACGGCGGTGGGGTTCGTGAGGACGCGTTCAGTGTCGCGCCGAGGCCGGGCTGAGCGGACCGACCCCGCGCCTCGGCTACTCCCGCAGCACGCGGAAGCCGGCGACCTGATCGCGGATCGCGGGCGGGCTCACGATCCGCGCGTCGAGGAGCCGCATCGAGGGCGCGTCCGCAAACGAGCCGCCGCGCAGGATGCGCGAGGCTGAAGCCGCGCAGCTCGGCGCGGGAAACACGGCGTCGGGCCTCGGATCTGGCGCACAGGTCGAGACCCACTCCCAGGCGTTGCCATTGAGATCGTGCAGACCCCACAGGCTTCTGGCGAAGCGACCGACCGGGGCGGTGCCGATATAACCGTCGCTGCAGGCCGTGCCGCTCCATTGCGGGTTGGCCGCCATGGCGCTGCGGTCTGCCCCGTTGCCGATGACGCAGAGCTGGTCGGCCCCGGCGCGGTCCCAATCCTCGGCGGCGGCGAGATAATGCCACTCCGCATCGGTCGGCAGGCGGTAGCGCTGGCCGGTTTTTCGCGAGAGCCAGGCGACATAGGCCTGCGCGTCCTCAAAGCTGACGCAGACGACGGGGTGCTCGTCGGTCTGGACGAAACCCGGCTCGCGCCAGCTCAGCGCCGGATCGAGCCGCCAGGCCGGCGCGCGCAGATGGCATCCCGGTTCGATACGTCGTTTGGAATCCGCGACGAAGGCGGCGAACTGACTGCGCGTCACCTCATAGCGGCCGATGGTGAAGGCTTTGGGCAGATCGATGGCGAAGTCGCGGCGGGCGTTCGCAATGGTCAGCTTCATCGAGACGCGCCCGGCAGGCACCAGCAGCAGTTCCGGACATTCGGAACAATCACGCAGGCTCTCGCCATCGCCGGGCTTCCGGAACGCCTTCGCCGAGCCGGCCGGCAGCCCGACATAGCCCAAAGCGGCGAAACGCTCCTCGACGCGCGCGGGGTCGGCTCCGATGCCAGCCAGCGCCAGCAGCGTCTCGCGCGTGCCCGCCGCCTCGACCTGGGCCGCGAGCTCGGCGGCCGGGTCGGCCGGGGGCGCGGCCGGCGACAGCGACAGCGATGGTGACGGGGCGGCCGGCGGGGCGGTTGCGGGAGCCCGCGCCGGCGTCGCCGGGAGCGGCGCAGCGACCGTTGCCGGGGCAGCGACGCTTGCGGGGGCAGCGACGCTTGCGGGGGCGGCGACGCTTGCGGGGGCGGCGACCCTTGCCGGGGCGGGGACGGGCGCTGGGACCAGCAGGGAGCCGGCGAACCAGCCCGCAGCTCCGAGCAGCACCAGAACGGCCGCGGCCAGAACCGCGACCGTTCCGTTCCTTCGCCACGCCGAGGGCGGGGTCAGGCTCACGCGCAGCTCGCCGGCTTGAACTCGACGCGCCGGTCGAGCGCGGTCGAGGCGTCGTCGCGCGGCAGCCCGACGAGAACCTCGCGCGAGCCGGAGCCGGCAGACTTCAGCCGGGCCGCGAGCGCGGGCTCGCGCTCGGCCAGAAGCGTGACGATGCGCTGCGCCCGGTCGAGCGAGAGGCGCTCGTTGAACGGCTCGGTTCCAGTGCGGCTGGCATGGCCGACGACCTGCAGGCAGGCATTGGCCTGCCCGGCGCGGCGGGCGATCTCGCTGAGCCAGTCGGGATATTGCGCCGAGACGCGGGCGTCGCCGTTGAAATCGGTCGTGCCGCTCTCGAACAAGAAGAGCACGCCGAGCCGGCCGAGCTTGAGCCCGCCCTCGACAAGCTGGGCAAAGGCCTTTGACGCCTCCTCTTTTTCGCCCAGCGCCGTCAGGGAGAGGTAGACGCCGTTCAGCGCCCGCAACTGTTCACCGGGAGCCTGCTCCTGCACCTCGCGATAGAGGGCGAGCGCCTTCTTTGCGTCGCCGGCCTCGTAGGCGACGGTCGCCTCGCGGATGCGCGCCGCCGCCGGGAGTTGGTCGAGATAAGCGGGGCTGACCGGGTCGCCGGGCTTCGAGCGCTGGCAGGTCTCGATATAGGCGGTGGTCGCGGAATCGAGGCCCCAGACCGGGGTGTCGGCGAAGAAGCTCGCCGGCGCGATGTCGACATCCGACAGCGTGGCGCGGGCGACCGAGCGCGCATGCACCGTCTTCGACTGCTGGTCGACGAGCGCAAAGCAAATCCAGAAGGCGTCGCGCGGGCCGGTCGGCTGTCCGGCGTTGTTGATCGTGTTGAAGGTGCCGATGAAGACGTAGCGGGCGCGGCCAATGTTCTCCGGCGTCAGCGTCGCGATCTCGATGTGCCTGTAGCGCTCGGCGACGAGCTGGGCGATGCGTCTATCGAAGCCGCGCGTCGCCGCCGACTGGATGCCGGTGACCCCGTCGACCAACGGATCGATCACGATCACCGTCTTCTCCTGTCCCGCCGGGATGGATTCGAACAGGGTCGTGGCCGCCCGCAGGAAAGCCTGCTCCAGCGGCACGAGCGCCGGCGGCTTGGCCGCGACCGGGGGCTGGCCGGGCGCGGGCTGCGCGCCGGCGGGCTGAGCGACGGCGATCAGCGCGACGAAGGCGGCGGCGAAGAACGAGAGCAGGGTCACGCGGCTCTTTCGATGGTTGGTGGTCGGGGCGGGTAACATAACGTCAACTCCTTTGGACGGGCAATGCGACAGGCCGGCAATGGGGCCGGCCTGCCAAGGGAAATCAGGCCGCGCTGACGATGCGGGGCTGCTGGACGGCGGCGACCGTGTTGCCGCGCATGCGGGCGATGACGTCGTCGCGCTCGCCGAAGGCCAGCGCCGCGCCGAAGGACATCACCATAACCTTCTCGACATGGGCGAGCAGTTGCGGGCGATGCGTCACCACGATGACGGTGCGGCCCGCCGCCTTCATCTGGGCCAGCGCCAGGCCGACGCGCTGGCGCATGCTGCCCGACAGCGAGAGGCCGCCCTCGCCGATCGGCGTGTCGTAGCCCTGCGGCAGGCGCAGGATCACGTCATGCGCGCCGGCGGCCTTCGCGGCCGCCACGACGGCGCGGCTGTCGACATCCGAGAGCCGCGCGACGTTGTCGGCGACCGTACCGGCGGAGAGCTCGACATCCTGCGGCAGGTAGCCGACGCTCTTGCCGAGCTTGTTGCGGTCCCATTGCGTCAGGGCTGCGCCATCGATGCGGGTTTCGCCGCCGCGCAGCTCCCAGACGCCGGAACGGGCACATTCGAGAATGCCGTAAAGAATCAGGAAGATCAGCACGATCAGCGCGAGCATGACGAGCGTGGTCTCGTTGCGGCTCGACAGGACGCGATCATAGATCTGCATCGAGCAGATCGGCATCGCCAGCATGGTCGCGATGATGAACATGCTGATGATCACGACCGCGACCGTGCCGGGGATGCAGGCGCGCGTCGCGACGCCGAATGGATTTCCGGCCGCATTCCCTTTCGTCGCGCTCATGGTCATTCCCTGTCTTACTCCGGGTCAGACGCCGACAAGATCAACTGTCTGCGACCGACCCGCCCGATTGGCATGACTGTCGCGCCGCGCGGCGCCGTGCGCTGTTTCCCCGGGAACAGACGCCGGCAGGCCCCCTCCTCATGGTGGCGGCGTCGCGGGTTAAGGCCGTCATGCCAGGAGGATGCGACCCCAGCACAAGCGGAACGCAGCCTGCGGCCACGCTGAGCAGATGGAGCGTGTCATGGCCAATCCGTTCACGGACTTCTTCAACGCCGTCGTCGATACCGCCAAGCAGGCAGCCGAGACTGGCGGCGACATTCTCAATTCCGCAGCCGAAGCCGGTGAAGAGATATCGAGGAGGTGGTCGATACCGCCGGGGACGCCTGCAACGCCGTCACCGGAAACGACGACGAGGCCCCGCAAAGCAGCGCCGGGCGCGCGCTCGGCGAGGCGGCCGCCTCGGCCGGGGGCGCGCTGGCAGATGCCGGCCGCTTCATCGGCGGCGTCGCCGGGGACGTCGGGCAAGGCGGCGAACAGGCGCTGGACATGGCGCGCGAGCTGGGCGGCACGGCGGTCGATCTCGGCAGGTCCGCCGTGGCGCACGACAAGGATGCTCTCGAAGACGCCAGCGAGGCGCGCGGCGAAACCACCAAACAGGCAGGCAAGATCGGCGAGGCCATTCTCGACGAGGCCAGGGATGCGGCCGACACTGTCGGCGACGGCATTCGGGCCGGCGGCGAAGCGGCCGTGAAGGCGGTCGAGACCGTCAGCGACAGCGTGCGCGACGTTCTGGACGAAGCCGGACGCAAGGCGGGTCAGGCCGTAGAGGCGCTCGGCGAGGCTGCAAAGGGCGTCGGCAACGCGGTGGGCGAAGCGCTCGACACGGCAGGCCGGGTCGGCGGACGCCTGTTCGAGACGGCGGCCGATGTCGCCAAGAACTCGGCCAAGACGGTGGTCGAGGAATCGCGGCTGCAGATCGGCCAGATCAGGCAGCGCGCGCTGGTGGAGCAGACCCGTTTCCTGACCGGGACGCGCGCGCGGCTGTCCGACCTGCGGGAGAAGCTGGCGGTGGCCAGCGAGGTGCTGACGCGCATCGACATCAAGGCGCCGCGCACCGGCATCGTGCTCAACGTCAAGGTCGCAACCCCCGGCGCCGTGGTGACGCCCGGCGCGGTGCTGGCCGAGGTGGTGCCGCCGATGGCCAATCTGGTGCTGTGCGCGCGGGTCTCGCCGCTCAGCATCCAGAGCGTCGCGCCTGGGCAGAAGGCCGAGATCCGATTTCCGGCGTTCGCCTCGCGCAAGTCTGACCCGATCTTCGGCCAGGTCGAGAGCGTCTCGGCTGATGCGGTGCAGGACCCGGCGACGCGCATATCCTACTAGCAGGCCATGGTGGCGATCGACCGCGCCGGCGTCCCGGCGGAACTGGTCGCCGGAATCGCTCCCGGCATGCCGGCCGATGTCATCATCATCACAGGAGAGCGGACGCGGCTGACCTATCTGCTCGGGCCGCTCCGCAACAGCCTGGCCAAATCGATGCGCGACCCGTGACGGCAGGCCCCTGCCCTCGCGCTCTCACGCGGCGTAGCGCTCACCGTCCTGTCCGTAATAGTCGACATAGCGACGGTCGATCGCCGCCACGGGCAGGATCACCAGCACATCGGTTGTGCCGAACTGGCGGTCGATCACCGCGCCGGAGCCGAAGCGGGCGCCGAGCCTGAGATAGCCCTTGATGAGCGGCGGCAATTGCTTGAGCGCCAGCTTGGCGTCGATGGTGTCGGCCGGAAGCCGGTCCATCGCGACATGGCGGTCGGGCCTCGCCCGAGCGGCCCAGTCGCCCTCGGCCCTGGCATGGTGGTGCAGGAAGCTCAGCGGCAAGGCGAGCGCGTCGGGGTCGGCGCCCTCGAAACTGGCGCAGCCGAACATCGCGTCGATGCGGTGATGGCGGATATAGGCCCAGATGCCATGCCAGAGCAGTTCCACCGTCTTCTTGGTGCGGTAGGGTTTCAGCACGCAGGAGCGGCCGAGTTCGAGGAAGCGCGCGCCGGGATGCCGTGCGATCAGAGGCGCGAGGTCGAACTCGCCCTGCGTGTAGAAGCCGCCGAGCCGGTTCGCGGCGCTCTGGCGCATCAGCCGGTAGGTTCCCACGACCTTTGAACGGGTGCCGCCGAAGCGCCCACGCGCCGCATGGTCGATGACGAGCAGATGATCGCAGGCCGCATCAAAACGGTCGGCGTCGCGGCGGAACATGCGCGAGACCGCGTCGGGCCTGGCCGACATCTCCTGATAGAACACCCGGTAGCGCAGCCGCTGCGCCCGCCAGACCTCCGAGGGCCCCCGCGCCAGCCGGACCTCCAGCGAGCCGCAGCGGCCGAGCGTGCCGGTGAGCGCGTCCTGCGGCGTCGGCCAGCGGCCGATCCGGCGCATCGCGTCGCCGGAGATCAGCTTGAACGGCAGCCGCGACAGGAAGGGGTGACCAGCCGGCAGCCCGTCCGCCGGAAGCCTTTTCGCCGGAAGACCTTTTGCCGGCTGCCTCAGGCTGCGGAAAACATCGAACGCCATCGCGCTATTGTTCCTTTGCCGACGATTCTGGCAATCGGAAACGCTAGCGCCGCGCAATTGACAGGATCGCGACAGGATTGCGTCAAAGCGGTGACGCGCGTCAGGCGGTCAGCTCCAGGGACATGTCCCGGTCGCGGATGCGCGCGATCCAGCGCGCGAGAGCGGCACGCTCGAGCGGCTTTGCCATGCAGTCGTCCATCCCCGCCGCCAGCGCCGCCGCCCGATCGGCCATCGCCACATTGGCGCTGACCGCGATCAGCGGAAGGCGCGGCGAAGCGCGCGAGGCCTCCGTCGCCCTGATGGCCCGGGCCACCGCCAGCCCGTCGAGCTCCGGCATGCGGATATCGAGCAGGCAGAGCGCGAAGCCTTCGCCGCCCGGCTTCCAGCTGTCTTCGAGCGCGCGCAGCGCGGCCCGGCCGTCGCGCGCCCAGACGGGCAGGCAGCCCAGCCGCTCCAGTGTGCGCGTCGCCAGCAGCGCGTTGATCTCGTTATCCTCCGCCACCAGCACCCGCAGGCGCGGTGCGGCGGAGTCGGCCGGATGCACCTCGACCGGCGCGAGAACGGGGCCGACCGGGCGGGGGCGCGGCGAGAGCCGCTCGTAAAGGGTGCGCGCCCTGACCGGCTTGATCAGGAATCCGGAGAAGCCGGCCGCGGCTGGCGCACCGAATTCGCGCCGCTGCAACGGCGACAGGATGACAAGCCGCTCCGGCAAGGCGTGCGCGCGCGCCGCGTCCGCCACTGTCCTGACGGCTGAATCGCCAAGCGCGAGATCGACCAGGGCCGCATCGAAACGCTCGGCCGACAGCAGCGCCAGCGCCTCGTCAGCCGAGACGGCGGCCGCGACGGCGGCGCCGGTCGCCTCGATGGATTCGGCCAGGAAGCGCGCTCCGAACGAGGCCGGCGAGACCAGCAGCACCCGCTTGCCGGACCAGTCTGGCGGGGGCGCGGCGGCTTGCGTATCTGCTGGCGCCAGCGGCAGGACGACGCGAAAGACCGCCCCTTCGCCCAGCGCGCTCTCGGCATCGACGGACCCGCCCATCAGAGCGACGAGCCGGCGCACGATCGCGAGGCCCAGCCCTGTTCCCTCATGCCGGCGCGCCGGCGACTGGTCGGCCTGCTCGAACTCCTCGAAGATCGCCTCGAGCCGGTCCGCCGGGATGCCGGGCCCGGTATCGACGACCGTGATGACGAGCCGATCCGCGTCGCGGCCGGTTCCGATTTCACGAGCAAGCCTGACGCCGACGCCGCCGGTCTGCGTGAACTTGATGGCGTTGCCGACGAGGTTGAGCAGGATCTGGCGCAGCCGGTCATGGTCGCCGACGACATGGCCCGGCAGGTCGGCCGAAACCAGCGTCGCGACCTCTATGCCCTTGGCCTGGGCGCGCGGGGCCATCAGCTCGGCGACCGTCTCGACCAGCAGGCCGAGATCGAAGCGCGCCTCCTGCAGCTCCAGCTTGCCGGCCTCGACCTTGGCGACGTCGAGAATGTCGTCGACGAGCGCGAGCAGCGCCTCTCCGGAGGTTCGCAAGGCCCGCACATAGGTCGTCTGCTCGGGGTCGAGCCGCGTGTCGTCGAGCAGGTCGGCCATGCCGAGAATGCCGTTCAGCGGCGTGCGAAATTCGTGGCTGACGGTGGCGAGGAAGCGCGACTTGGCCTCGCTGGCGCTCTCGGCGCGGGCGCGCGCCTCGACCAGCTCCTGCTCGCCGGCGATGCGGGCGGAGATGTCGCGGCCGACGCGCTGCAGCACGGTCTTGCCATGGGCGGATGGCACGGCGGTCTCGACCCAGGAGATCCAGCGTTCGGCGAAGCCGTCGCCATCGGGGGCTAGAAGGCACTCGTCGAAGACGCGCGTGCCGTCGTCGAGCGCCTCGGCCGGGCGTATCGCGACCCGGCGCGGCTCGTCGTCGCGACCGAGGACGGAGGTTTCGTCGAGCCCGAGCAGGGCAGCATAGGCGGCGTTGGCATAGACGATGCGGCTGCCGTCGCGGCGCACGATCAGGTCGCCCTGCGCCTCGATCAGGCTGCGATAGCGCTCCTCGCTGTCGGCCAGAGCCCAGAGCCGGTCGTTCAGCGTCTCGACATCGCGGGCGAGGTCCGCCGCCTGGCGGATCGTGCGGTTGCTCCGCACCGCCATGGCGACCACGCCGGCGCAGGCCAGCAGCGCCACGACGGCGGCGATCGACAAGGCGGCGGTCGGAGACAGGATGTCCATGCCGCGACATCTAGCAGGCGCGCCTTGAAAAAGAGTTTGGCCAATCCTCGAAGTCTAGCGATCGAGTGATGCAATTCGTTAACTCTTCGGGCGGCCCTGCACGCAGGCAGCCCGGCGCCGGGACAGCGCCTTCACGCCGCCTGCGCGACCTCGTCGATCCGCGAGCGGTAGGACAGCGCCTCGGCGAGATGGATGCGACCGATCTTCGGCTCGCCGTCCAGGTCGGCCAGCGTGCGCGCCACCTTGAGGACGCGATGATAGGCCCGGGCGGTCAGGCGCATCGCGTCGGCCGCATCGCGCAGAAGGCTCAAGCCGGCATTGTCTGGCCGCGCGATCTCGTCGAGCACATTGGCGGGGCAGGCCGCGTTGGCGCCGATGCCCGGCAGGCCGAGCGCAGCATAGCGCTGCGTCTGCAGCCGCCGCGCCGCCGCCACCCTTGCCGCGACCTCGGCCGAGCCTTCGCTGGCGGCGGGCAGGATCAGATCGGCGGCCGTCACGGCCGGCACATCGATGGTGATGTCGATCCGGTCGAGCATCGGCCCGGAGATGCGCGTCTGGTACTGCGCCATGCAGCGCTCGTTCTGCTGCCGGCGGCAGGCGAAGCCAGGCTCCGTCGCGCGCCCGCAGCGGCAGGGATTCATCGCCGCCACGAGCTGGAACCGGGCCGGATAGACGGCGCGGTGGTTGGCGCGCGAGATCAGCACGTCGCCGGTCTCCATCGGCTGGCGAAGCGCATCGAGCGCCTGCGCCTGGAACTCCGGCAACTCGTCGAGGAACAGCACGCCGTGATGGGCCAGCGAGACCTCGCCGGGCTTTGCCTGCAAGCCGCCGCCGACCAGCGCCGCCATCGAGGCCGAATGATGCGGCGCGCGAAACGGCCGTCGGTCGGTCAGCGCGCCGTCGGCGAGATGGCCGGCGACCGAGAGCACCATCGAGACCTCGAGCAGTTCGCGCGGCGTCAGCGGCGGCAGAATCGAGGGCAGCCGGCTCGCCAGCATCGACTTGCCCGCGCCCGGCGGCCCGTTCATCAGCAGGTTGTGCCCACCGGCGGCCGCGATCTCGAGCACCCGCTTGGCGCTCTCCTGGCCCTTGATGTCGGCGAGGTCAGGCAGCGGGCCCGACTGCCGCGCCACCGCCGGCTCGGGCCGCGCCATCACCTGCGTGCCCTTGACATGGTTGGCGAGCTGGATCAGCGAGCGGGGCGCAAGGATGTCGATGTCGGCGGCCGCCCATGCGGCTTCGGGGCCTGACGCGTATGGGCAGATCAAGCCCTGGCCCCTGCCATAGGCCGCGATCGCGGCCGGCAGGACGCCTGCCACCGCCGTGATCGAGCCGTCGAGCGCCAGTTCCCCCAGCACCGTGTAGCCGGCGAGCGCGTCGGCGGGAATCGCGCCGATGGCGGCCATCACGCCGAGCGCGATCGGCAGGTCGTAATGGCTGCCCTCCTTGGGGAGGTCGGCAGGCGCGAGGTTGACCGTGATGCGCTTGGCGGGCAGCGCCAGCCCCGAGGCGATCAGCGCGGCGCGGACCCGCTCCTTGCTTTCGCCGACCGCCTTGTCGGGCAGGCCGACCAGGATGAAGTTCACATTGCCGGAGGTCACCTGCACCTGGACGTCGACGGCGCGCGCCTCGATGCCCTCGAACGCCACCGTCGCGACCCGCGTCACCATGCCCGCTGCCCTCTTCCCGAGAGGAAGGCTAGCCGAGCTTCATGGCGCGCGCAAGAACATAAAGTGAACTTCTACACTGCGGCCAGCGCCGCCCTTCGCGCCACGATCTGCCGCAGCAGCACGGGCGCGGCGATGGCGAAGCCGATCGTCACCGAGACCGGCGTCGCCAGGATCATTGGCAGCGCCGCGATGGCGATCAGCCAGCGCTCCCACATCCGCAGCGGCGCGAGGAACCAGCCGGCGAAGGAAGCCGACAAGAGGGTGATGCTGGCGATGCAGGAGGCGGTCGAGCCGATCAGTTCGCTCCAGGTGAAGCCCGGCGCCATGATCAGCATCGAAGGCGAGAACACGAAGACGAAGGGCACCAGCACCTTGCCAAGCGCGAGGCGAAAGGCGGTGTTGCCGGTCCTGAACGGGTCGGCCCCGGCCATGCTCGCCCCGGCATAGGCCGCGATCGCGACCGGCGGCGTGATGTCGGCCAGCACGCCGTAATAGAAAACGAAGAAATGCGCCACGAGCGGGTTGACGCCGAGCATGCCAAGCGCCGGCGCGGCCACCGTCACCATGATGATGTAGTTGGCCGTCGTCGGCACGCCGCAGCCGAGCAGGATGCAGACCATGCCGGTCAGCACCAAGGTGAAGAAGAGCGTCGCCGACTTCAGGTCGAACGGGAAGAACGGCAGGAACTCGGTCAGGCCGCGCGCCCACTGGTCGGCGAGCGAGGTGACGATCCAGGAGATCTTGAAGCCGACGCCGGTCAGCGTCACCACGCCGACGATGATGCCGACGGTGGCCGCCGCCGCGCCGACGCCGATGGCGTATTTCGCGCCGAGGATGAAGGCGTCGACCATGTCGCTGGCGCGCTTGCGCCCTTCCGCCGTCCGCATCAGCACGCCATGGGCCATCACCGCGAAGGCAGCGGCCGTGAAAGCGAAGTTGACGCCCGGCACGCGCAGGAACTCGAATGGGGCGGCGATGCCGATGGCGAGCGCGAAGACCATGGCCGAGGCGGCGCGGTGCTGGGCCAGGCCGACCAGCATGCAGCCGGTGATACCCCAGAAGGCGGCGAGATAGGGCGTGTAGCCGGTGAACAGCACCATGATCAGCGCAAACAGCGGCGCGATCGTCGGCCAGTCGCGGGCGAAGACTTCCCGTAGCTTGGGCGCGTCGGCGTCGGTCATGCCCTTCATGCCGGTCTTGCGCGCCTCGAAATGCACCTGCATCAGCACGCCGAAGAAATGCATGAAGGCGGGGATGATCGCCGCGATCACGATCGTCGCATAGGGCAGGTTGAGGAACTCGACCATCAGGAAGGCGGCCGCGCCCATGATCGGCGGCGTGATCTGGCCCCCCGTCGCGGCGGTCGATTCGACGGCTGCCGCAAAGTGGCGCTGGTAGCCGAGCCGGATCATCATCGGGATCGTCAGCGAGCCGACGGTGACGGTGTTGGCGACCGAGGAGCCCGAGATCATGCCAAACAGCGCCGAGCCGAAGATCGAGACCTTGGCCGGCCCGCCCGCGAAGCGACCAGCCACGGCCGCCGCGACGCCGAGAAACAGCCGGCCGAGCCCGATCCGTGTGGCGAGCACGCCAAACAGCACAAAATGGAAGACATAGGTCGCGACGACGCCCAGCGCCACGCCATAGACGCCCTGGCTGGTCAGATAGAGATGGTTGACCAGCGTCGCCCAGGTCGCGCCCGGATGCAGGAAGATGCCGGGAAACCAGTTGCCGAAGATGGCGTAGGTCATGGCGAAGAGCGCGATGATCGGCAGCCCCCAGCCGATGGCGCGGCGCGTCGCCTCGACCATCAGGATGATGGTGATCGAGCCCATCACCACGTCGAGCGTCGAGGGATTGCCGATCCGGAAGACCATGTCCTCGAAGATCCACGGCACATACATGCTGGAGACGGCGACGGCGACGGCGAAGATCCAGTCGTAAAGCGGCACGCCGCCGGGCCGCAGCGCCGTCGAGGCGTGGACCGTGGCGGCGTCGCTCTTGCGCCCGGAGAAGACGAGGAAGATCAGCCCGAGCACGAAGGCGAGGTGGATGCCGCGATGCGTCGTCTCGCGCATCAGCCCGAAGCCCGCCGTATAATAATGGAAAGCCGAGAGCGCGAGCAGCAGCCCGCCGACGATCAGCGCGGTGCGGTGCGGCACCTTGCGGAACTGCATCTCGGGATCGAGTTCTTCCTCGAGCCTGGCGAGTTCGGCGGCGGAGGGCTGGGCGGTCATAATGGGCAGAGCTCCACCTGAACCCCTCTCCCGGATGGGAGAGGGGCAGGGGTGAGGGCAGGACGATTCAAGGTGAGAAAAGGTCGGAGCCGTCGCGAATGATCGGGCGAAGGCAGGCTCTCACCCCCAGCCCCTCTCACTGATCTCAGGCTTGCCCGAGATCAGCACTCCGAGTGAGCGAAGTCGGAAGCATCCGACTTCGCTGCGGGAGAGGGGAGTCCGCGCAGCGCCGGATTGCGCCTTACTTCAGCAGCCCCGCTTCCTTGTAGAACTTCTCCGCGCCCGGATGCAGCGGCACGCCGAGCAGGCCCTGCAGCGCGGTCGCCTTCTGGATCGCCTTGCCCTTGGCGTGGCCGGAATCGAGCGCGGCGCGGGTCTTGTCGCTCCACAAAGCCTTGGTCACGGCGTAGACCGTATCGGTCGAAACCTTGGCCGAGGTCACCCAATGCGCGCCGACCGCGACCGTCTTGACCGCGCCGACATCCTTGTAGGTGCCGGCGGGAATCTCGTCGACGGCGAAGAAGGGGAAGTCCTTGGCGAGCTTCTCGGCCTGGGGGCCGGTGATCGGCAGGATGTCGATGCCTGAGCCGGTCGAGGCCAGCTCCGAGATCGCCGCAGCCGGGAAGCCGCCGGTGAAGAAGAAGGCGTCGACCGAGCCGTCCTTCATCTTCTCGGCCGCCTGGTTGGGCTTGAGATATTCGGCGGTGATGTCCTTCTCGCCGACGCCGAAGGCCGCCAGGATCGCCTTGGCGTTAAGCAGCGTGCCCGAGCCCGGCTCGTCGATCGAGACCTTCTTGCCCTTGAGATCGGCGACGGTCTTCACATTGGCGGATTTCCGCACCACGAGATGGACGCTCTCGGGGTAGAGATTGGCGATCGAGCGCAGGTCGGCGATCTTGGGCTTGCCCTCGAACACGCCGGTGCCGGAATAGGCCCAGAAGGCGACGTCGGCCTGGACGAAGCCCGATTCGGCCGCACCGCCGACGATGGCGTTGACGTTGGCGACCGAGCCGTTGCTGGCGACCGCGGTCGAGACCAGTTGCGGCGGGGTCGAGATCGCGTTCGCGATCAGCCCGCCGATCGGGTAATAGGTGCCCGCCGTGCCGCCGGTGCCGATGCGGAAGAAGGCCGGGGCCTGGGCGAGCGCAAGGCCCGCGGCCAGAGCGACGCCGCCGAGCGCGAGGCCAGCGGCAAGGAATTTCGAGCGAAACTGCAGTGACATGATGTCGATCTCCCGGTGAAGGGAGGCACTGTCTTGGGCTTTGGTCCGCCGATCAACCGAAAACTTGTGACGTTGCCCAGATGAAGCGCTGATGCGTCGGCGCGACGCCCGCCCGCCGGCTCAATGACCCTTGCCGCCCTCGCCCGAGATGCGGTCGGTCCAGGCCATGAGCAGGCCCGATCCGACGAAGACGACATGGATGATGACGAGCCACATCAGGTCGCGGTCGCTGGTGGCCTTCACGTTCATGAAGGCCTTCAGCACCTGGATCGCCGAGATCGCCACGATCGACGAGATCAGCTTGAGCTTCAGGCCGGAGAAGTCGATCCGCGACATCCATTCCGGCCAGTTGCGATGCGCGCCGGCGTCGATCTTCGAGACGAAATTCTCGTAACCCGAAAAGATCACGATCACGATCAGCGAGCCGGTGAAGGTCAGGTCGATCAGCGAGAGCACGCCGAGGATCACCTCGGCCTCGGTGGCGGTGAAGACATGGCTGATGAAGTGCCAGGCCTCCTGCAGCGCCTTGAGCAGAAGCCCGCCGAGCGCGATCACCAGCAGGACATAGAAGGGCGCGAGCAGCCAGCGGCTGGCCGAGAGGAAGCCCTCCAGTTTCCGCTCCACCCGGTTGGGGACGAAATCCGCCGGCTCGGCCTTGTCCGTGTGCTCGCTCATCTTCGCTTCCGTCAGTCGCCTTCATCGCTTCTGGCACGATGCGAAGAAGCCCCGCAAGCGGACTTGCGGGGCTTCCGGAATTTGCCGGAGAGCGCGCCTGCTCAGGCCGCGACGCCCGTCCCGATCTGGCAGGTCACGCCCGTGCCGCCGAGCCCGCAATAGCCGGCCGGGTTCTTGGCGAGATACTGCTGGTGGTAATCCTCGGCGAAGTAGAATTCCGGCGCATCGCGGATTTCCGTGGTGATCGGCCCGAAGCCGCGCGCCTTCAGGGCGCGCTGGTACTCGGCCTTCGAGCGCTCGGCAGCCTCGCGCTGGTCAGCATCCGCGACATAGATGCCGGAGCGGTACTGCGTGCCTGAATCGTTGCCCTGGCGCATGCCCTGCGTCGGGTCGTGGCTCTCCCAGAAGGTCTTGAGCAGCGCCTCGTAGGGCAGCTTTTGCGGATCGAACACCACGAGCACCACCTCGTTGTGCCCGGTCATGCCGGAGCAGACCTCCTCATAGGTCGGGTTCGGCGTCTGGCCTGCCGCATAGCCCACGGCCGTGACCCAGACGCCCTCGCCGCGCTGCCAGAACTTGCGCTCGACGCCCCAGAAGCAGCCCATGCCGAAGACCGCCGTCTGGAGGCCCTCCGGATAAGGCCCCTTCAGCGGGCGCTTGCTCAGGAAATGGCGCTCGGCTGTCGGGATCGCGGCGGCGCGGCCGGGCAGCGCCTGGCCGGGTTGCGGCAGTTCGGATTTCTTGCGCAGGAAGAACATCATTGCCTCCATCGACAGCTTTCTCGCGCCAACATAGTCACGATCGAACCATTCGCACAGGCGCAAGCCTGGGCACGGCGCTTCACCGTCGCGTGACGACGCCGATCCCGGCGTCGCGCCGCGCGCCCAGCCGCAGCAGCACGAAGCCCAGCCCAAGCGCGACCAGCGCGGCCGGCGCCCGCATGACCCAGAGCAGCACCGGGTCCCAGATCAGCGGATGGATGTTGCGTTCGATCGCCGGCTGGATCAGCAGATAGCGCTCCCGCAGCAGCGCCGCGAGCGTTTCGCCCAGCGGCGTCACCAGCAGCGCGGCATTGGCGATCGAGCGCGCGCCGTCATAGACGAGCGCGACGAAGCCGGCCGCGATCAGGCCGTAACCGATCAACCGCACCAGAAACCGGATCATCAGTCCTCACCTCGACCGCGCCGCCATCGCCCCCGGCATGTGCCCATTCCCCGCCGGCTTTGCAATCGCGACGACACCCTGCTTTGAATATGACGCGGTTGTTGCGATCGGGCCTTGAAAGAACGGAAAGCGGCGGTCATAAGCAGCGCGCCGGACAGGTGGCCGAGTGGTTGAAGGCGCACGCCTGGAAAGTGTGTATGCGGGAAACCGTATCGAGGGTTCGAATCCCTCCCTGTCCGCCAGCAAGTTCTCAGCCACCGACGTTTGCAGCAGGCGGCGGCGAAACCGACGGAGAATCCGGCCGTTAGTGCAGGGCTCTATCTCTTTCGCTGGGACGAGCTTCAAGAGAACCGCTGCAATCTCGGTGCCATTCTCGGCGTCGCGCCCTTCCACTTCGGTTGTCGGCCCGAACCGAAGTAGCGCGCGTTGGCTGCCTCATGTCGCAAGTTGCGGGCTTTGGCCCTTTGCATACGTTAGCAACGTCCGCTCTCGGCTATGTTGATGTCGCCGAAGCAGCCCATGGAGCAGGTCGACGAACGCATCGACAAGTTGCGCGATACGATTAACGAAGATGATCGCCATTCTTGGCGTTGGCGCCGTCGCCCTCGCGGGTTGGAAGCCGCAGCTAACCTGCCCGTGATCCCGGGCGCCCACAGAACCTGAGAGCTGGCTCGGTTTGTGTGAACAGTTTGCGGTCTGTCGTTAGGTGGATTTCGGCCCTGGTTATGCCGCAACCGGGATTGGCTGCAGCGCGTTGAAGTAGGCCTGATCGGG
>JAESGD010000028.1_pt1 | contig 127928 bp, 116 predicted proteins | sample 9269581 | NCBI WGS metagenome assembly JAESGD01 (sample SAMN14515903, study PRJNA621661) | algae metagenome | isolation source: Cyanomargarita calcarea GSE-NOS-MK-12-04C and co-occurring heterotrophs from... | place: USA: Grand Staircase Escalante National Monument, Utah | collected 2007-12-30 | reverse complement strand
ATCAGGGTACCGGGTAATTTCCGGCTCCGGGAACCCCGTTGAAAGCACCGCTTCCGTCGGGGTGGCGGCTTGATACTTCCGGTAGTCGGAGATGGCAAGCCGAAAAATGAAAGCCCGGGCATTTTTTTAAGCCCGGGCTCGAAATCCTTGAAATATCAGACTTCGTCGTCGTCGCCGGTGACGCCGATCAGGCCGGTCATGTCATCGTCGTCATCGTCTTCGTCGGCTTCCAGGAAGGTGTCGTCGTCGTCGCCGTCGATCTCGACGTCGTCGTCGCCCATGTCAGGGATATCGTCGCCCGCTGCCTCGTCGGCGTCCTCAAGGGACACGAGCTCGACATCCGTGTTTTCGGTATCGACTTCGGCGACTTCCTCTTCCTCAGCCTTCTCCATGATGGCTGCGACCGAGGTTTCCTCAAAATAGGAAAGCGGCCAGGACTTGTTCGTGTACGGCGACACGATCGGGTCCTTGTTCAAGTCGTAGAATTTCTTGCCGGTGTCGGGGCAAGTGCGTTTCGTTCCAAGTTCTGCCTTCGCCACTGTCAAAGCCTCATGAAGTCGTGAAGAATAAGGGCATGCGCCTAGCGCCCGGCACGAGGCCGGCCAAACTGTAGTCGGTCCCCTTAATCGCTGGCGTTCGTCCTGTCAAAGGCAAACTTCGCTCCGGTTTCTGCAACCTTGGGATCGCATGCATCGCTTGGCAAGCGGTCGCAAGGTTTGTATCAGACGGGCGAAGGAACCAGGAGAGACAGAGGGTCGAATGATCATTGCCATCGACGGACCGGCCGCAGCCGGCAAGGGAACCCTCTCGCGCCGGATCGCGGAGGCTTACGGCTTCCACCATCTGGATACCGGCCTCACCTATCGGGCGACGGCCAAGGCCCTTCTGGACGCCGACCTGCCGCTCAACGACGAGGCGATCGCGGAAGGCGTGGCCCTCAATCTCGATCTCGGCGGCCTGGATCGCGATATTCTCTCAGCCCATCACATCGGTGAGGCTGCCTCCAAGATCGCGGTCATGCCGGCAGTTCGCCGCGCTCTGGTAGAGGCACAGCGCTCTTTCTCCACCCGCCTGCCCGGCACCGTACTCGACGGGCGCGACATCGGCACGGTCGTGTGCCCGCAGGCCGCGGTGAAGCTCTATGTGACGGCCTCTCCGGAGGTGCGCGCGCGCCGCCGCTATGACGAGATCACCGCCAAGGGGCTTACCGCCGATTTCGACGCCATTTTTGCCGATGTGAAGACGCGGGACGAGCGCGACATGGGCCGCGCCGACAGCCCTTTGAAACCGGCTGATGACGCGCACTTGCTAGATACTTCCGAAATGAGTATAGAGGCCGCATTCTTGGCGGCGAAGACACTCATCGACGCTGCCCTGACGAAATGAAGTGACCAGGATCCGGCCAAGCCGGAGCCTTCAGGCCGACACCCAGTCCCCGCGCCGGATTGCTCTCCAAATGAGAGCGGATCGGATGCCGGCCAAGATCAACACCAACCCCCGGCGCTCACGCATCCAGTGGGATGCGACTAGGAGATTTCATGTCTGTTTCTACCCCGTCGCGCGAGGACTTTGCTGCCCTCCTCGAGGAATCCTTTGCCAAGACCGATCTGGCCGAAGGCTATGTTGCCAAGGGCATCATCACGGCCATCGAAAAGGACGTCGCTATCGTTGACGTCGGCCTCAAGGTCGAAGGCCGCATCGCGCTGAAGGAATTCGGTGCACGCGCCAAGGACGGCACGCTCAAGGTCGGCGACGAAGTCGAAGTTTACGTCGAGCGCATCGAAAACGCTCTCGGCGAAGCTGTTCTGTCGCGCGAGAAGGCTCGTCGCGAAGAAAGCTGGATCAAGCTCGAAGCCAAGTTCGAAGCTGGCGAGCGCGTTGAAGGCGTTATCTTCAACCAGGTCAAGGGCGGCTTCACGGTTGACCTCGACGGCGCCGTTGCCTTCCTTCCGCGTTCGCAGGTCGACATCCGTCCGATCCGCGACGTTACCCCGCTGATGCACAACCCGCAGCCCTTCGAAATCCTCAAGATGGACAAGCGTCGCGGCAACATCGTTGTATCGCGTCGTACGGTTCTCGAAGAGTCCCGCGCCGAGCAGCGTTCTGAAATCGTTCAGAACCTCGAAGAAGGCCAGGTTGTTGACGGCGTCGTCAAGAACATCACCGATTACGGTGCGTTCGTTGACCTCGGCGGCATCGACGGCCTGCTGCACGTCACCGACATGGCATGGCGCCGCGTCAACCATCCTTCGGAAATCCTGTCCATCGGCCAGTCGGTCAAGGTTCAGATCATCCGTATCAACCAGGAAACCCACCGCATCTCGCTCGGCATGAAGCAGCTCGAGTCGGATCCGTGGGATGGCATCGCTGCCAAGTACCCGGTTGGCAAGAAGATCTCCGGTACCGTCACGAACATCACCGACTACGGTGCATTCGTCGAGCTGGAGCCGGGCATCGAAGGCCTGATCCACATCTCGGAAATGTCCTGGACGAAGAAGAACGTTCATCCCGGCAAGATCCTTTCGACCACGCAGGACGTCGACGTCGTCGTTCTCGAAGTCGATCCGTCCAAGCGCCGTATCTCGCTCGGTCTCAAGCAGACCCTCGAGAACCCGTGGCAGGCATTTGCCTACAGCCATCCGGCCGGCACTGAAGTCGAAGGCGAAGTCAAGAACAAGACCGAATTCGGCCTGTTCATCGGCCTCGAAGGCGACGTTGACGGCATGGTTCACCTCTCCGACCTCGACTGGAACCGTCCGGGCGAACAGGTCATCGAAGAGTTCAACAAGGGTGACGTGGTCAAGGCCGTCGTTCTCGATGTTGACGTCGAGAAGGAACGCATCTCGCTCGGCATCAAGCAGCTCGGCAAGGATGCTGTCGGCGACGCCGCGGCTTCCGGCGACCTGCGCAAGAACGCTGTCGTTTCTTGCGAAGTCATCGGCATCAACGATGGCGGCATCGAAGTGAAGCTGGTCAACCACGAGGACATCACGTCCTTCATCCGCCGCAACGACCTGGCCCGCGATCGTGACGATCAGCGTCCGGAGCGTTTCTCGGTCGGTCAGGTTGTCGACGCTCGCGTCACCAACTTCTCCAAGAAGGACCGCAAGGTCATGCTGTCGATCAAGGCTCTCGAGATCGCAGAAGAGAAGGAAGCCGTCGCTCAGTTCGGTTCGTCCGACTCTGGCGCGTCGCTCGGCGACATCCTGGGTGCAGCCCTGAAGAACCGCAGCAACGACTAATCGTCGCTGTTGACTGACATAAAAGAACCCGCCGGAAGCAATTCCGGCGGGTTTTTCTTTGTCTGGATTAAATCACGTGAGGCCGGCCATCCGCAGATAGAGCTCATGGGCAGGCTCCACCCGAAGGCTGAGCGGGCTGTCAGCAGGTGGTGGCAGTGCGGCTGGTGCGGATTCCCGCTCAAGAGCAGCGGGAACTTCAGGTCCATCGATTTGGCCTGCAGCATTGGCGGAGACTGTGTCCGTCCGGCTCTCCTCGCCTTCAGGCTCTCCGGAATCCTCAGGATCGTGATCTTCAGGCTCCCCCCGGCCTCCGGCCTGTTCGCCCTGCTCTTCCTCTTCCTCGACACGATCCTCCTTGAAGTCATCATCGATCAGGTAAGAGATGAAGGGCAAGGGAATGCCTTCACGGGCAATGGCGGGGCGGATCTGGGCTTGCTCCGCAAGGAGAGCCGGTGGCGGCAGACTACGCTCCTCGGTGTGCTCCGGTGATGCGGGATCGAGCATGCGGATGGCGTGCTCTGGTTCATCGGCGGCCTCGTCCGGCATCACCGTTTCGGGCGACGGGAGTGGGGAAGCCGTATCCGCTGCAGCCTGACGGCTGTTTGCAAGGATCTGGCCGCCGATATCGGCGGAAAGCGTCTTCAATTGCAGGAGTGCCTTGACGAAATCCGTCTCCAGCAGTTCGGCCAGCCAGGCGGCGGGTAGCGGTGGTGCTGGACGTGCGTCGGCTGGGATGGAAGGCTGTACGGCCCCAAGCAGCGCTGCTCGCTCAATTGTTTGTCGGGCCGCGGTCTCGGCCTGGGCAGGCCGCTCGGTGGGCAGATTTCGTGACGTGGCGAGCGGCTCGCCGGACCGCGGAATGCTGTTATCGTCAGCCGTGGGTTCGGCGAGATCCGGTGGGACAGGTCCTGCCGTGGTGGCGTCTGTGGTCGCCTTGGGTAGTTGCGTCGACTGGTTGGGCGTCGAAGCCAGACTGGTGCGGAGAAGTTCGGATGACGGCTGCTCGCCAGGCAATCGAAGCGCGGCAGAGGGCGCGGAAGACCGTGACGACAGGGCGGCATCCGTGTTGGATGGCCTCGCTGGAGCGGAGGCTGTCGAATTGCCTCTGGTCTCTGTCTCGCCACCAATCGCCTGGGCAGCGAGTCGCGTCGCCTGAAGCTGCTCCCCTGTCTTCTGATTCGGCAGCGGCGCATCCGATATGGGTCGCCCGGCATCATTCGCGGCCGTCCGCCGTGCCGGCGAAGCGTCAGAAGAGCGAAGATCGCCAGCAAGCTCTCGGTAGGACGAGATGACGGAACGGGCTGCGCCATCCCTGTCCGTTTGGCGGTAAAGCTCAAGGTAGAGGGCCAGCGTCGTGCGCTCAGGTCCCGACGGATTGGCCATGGCGTCGAGAAGGGTCCGCAGCTGCAGACCGGCGAAGGACTGAGCGAGAAGTTTCTGCAGCTTCAGGCGATCGGCGGCGGGAAGACCCGCGATACCGTCAATCAACCTGCCCATGTAGTCGGTGAGGCTTTCATCGACGCGGCGTTCGATCTTGAGGGCGCTTCCCAGCACTTCGGCCAGGGCTGCAAGATTTTGCGACATCCGTTCGGGGCCGGATAGCAGCATCATGTTGAGCTGTCCGGCTACGGCTGCTTCGCGAGCGATTGTTGTCGGTGCTGCCGGCACATTGGCCGTCGTCGGACGTGCCGAGACCGTCTGATCCGGGCGCTGTTTCGCCTCGGTCGCCGAAGCATAGGCATTTGCGGACGCAAGGACTGGAGGAAGCATGGGCCACCTCTCCGGTTCTGGTGCCTCTGGACTAAGACCGCGATCGGAACGCCGGGATTGAGGTCCACCTGTTTTGGCTGGCGCACCGACCTGTCGGCTCCGATCCTCAATCGTCGCTCGATATGGTTAACCAAATGCTAACCGCGCCAACAATCTGCAGGACACCAGCCTCGCGCATAGATTGACAGGCATCATGGAGACGGCGGCAGACTGTCGCCCGATGGACCAACGACAGGCGCAGGCATGACACGCAATCTTCTCCTGAATACGGACAGCTACAAGCTCGGCGTCTTTCTTCAGTATCCCAAGGACACGCGCTCCGTCAGCGCCTTCGTCACGACGCGCGGCAACTCCTTCCGTCCGGAGGTGATGTTCTTCGGGCTGCAGATGTTCCTGAAAGACTATCTGTCGACGCCGATCACGCTTGCCGATATCGACGAAGCGGAAGACGTGACGCGTGCGCATGGCCAACCTTTTGACCGCGGCGGCTGGGAGCATATCCTCAACGCTCATGGCGGAACGCTGCCGCTCAGGATCGAAGCGCTGCCGGAGGGCACGGCGATTCGCCGGGGTGTGCCGGTCATGCAGGTGGTGAACACCGATCCGCGCGTGCCGTGGCTCACCTCCTATATGGAGACCGCACTTCTTCGTGCCGTCTGGTATCCGTCAACCGTTGCGACCACAGCCTGGCGGCTCCGTCTGGCGATCCAGCCCTTCCTGGAGCGGACGACCGATGATCCAGCGGGACTGCAGCCGAGCCGAATCAGCGATTACGGTTGCCGCAGTACATCCAGCGTCGAACAGGCCGCGATCGGCGGGGCGGCGCATCTGGTCCACTTCCACAGTTCCGATTCGCTTCCCGCCATCATGCAGGCGCGGCGTTTCTACAAGACATCCATGCCGGCCTATTCCGTGCCGGCAGCCGAACACGGCACGATCATCGCCTGGGGCCAGGCGCATGAGGCCGAGGCCTATTCCAACATGATCGACAATTTCGCGAGCTTCGGCGCCTATTCCGTCGTCTCCGACAGTTTCGATCTGCACAATGCCGTCGCTGAAATCTGGGGCAAGAAGCTGCAGACCAAGGTGCGCGCGGCTGGCGGCGTTCTTGTCGTGCGGCCCGACAGTGGCGATCCGATCGATACGCCGGTCCAGGTCGTTGCACAGTTGGCCTATGCCTTCGGCACACGCCTGAACGGCAAGGGCTTCAAGGTCCTTGATGGCAATGTGCGGGTCCTGCAGTCAGACGGCGTCTCGATCCAGGACATTCAAATGATCCTTGGGCGGCTCGAGGGAATGGGCTTTTCGGCCGAGAACATCTCATTCGGCATGGGTTCAGGGCTGCTGCACAAGATCAACAGGGACACCATGTCCTTCACCATGCGCACGAGCGCGGTCGAAGACAGCGCTGGGCAATGGCGGCCGGTAGCGCGGCGTCCTTCCAATCCGCAGGAGAAAACGCCGATGGCCGGGCGCGTGGCTGCGATCGCTGACGGCTATGACATCGCGACCGTACCGCTGGAAGACCTCGGCGGGCGGGCCAATCTGCTTCGGCCCGTCTGGCAAAATGGGGAATTGCTGGTGGATTGGAGCCTGGACGAAATCCGGGCCAGGGCAACGGCGGCCAGCCTGCCCCGCTAGGGTCAATCAACCAGGCGCATGTAACGCGGGTAGAGACCGGCTTCGTCCGATGGCACAGGCACGCGTTCGCCAAATGCCTCGTCGGAACGGCTGCGCTCATCGACGATGAAAGCATCCAGCCAGTTGGCAGGTGCGTAGCGAGGACCTTCGTCTTCACTGTTTGCGTGGTCGACAGGCGCTTCGATCAGGTCGAGGTCGTAGGTGGATGGATTACGCGATACCTGGTCGAGGAGGATACTGGATGCTTCCGTCATGGTCGCCTGATCAACGCCTTTATGGGAGCGGGCGACTTGAAAGACCCGATCCGTTACCGATTTTTGTTGGAGCGATGATGCGAAGTCTCGGTTAACGAAACCTTGGCAGAAGCTCTTCTCTTTGGGTCAATTCTCATCGATGAAAAGATAGAGGCATGAGTTTCAGACCTCCCGTTTTTCTGCTGTCGTCGTCCACAAAGGACACGATGACACCGCTCGACATCGAGCTTGCCGGCGACAAGGCTGATGCACTGGCGCGCGCCGGTCGGAAGGCTGAAGAGGCACTCAGCCGGCTTGCAGCCGCACGAAATCAGGAAAAGGTTTCGTTGGATGCTCTGATCGATACGGCAGCCGATGCGGTTTTTTCGCTGACCATTCAGCGGGAACTGTGCGGCTTGAGAAACCAGCAAGACATGATCCGCCGATACGAAATTCCGGGGCGATGTCATGGCGCGCGTCGGGATTACCCGGAAAGGGTAGAGAGGCGCCACGCCGCCATCCGTGCCCTGACTTCAGCTGTGCGCGAAAATGTCGGTTTCTTCCCAGCCCAGCAGATCCAGCTTGGCGCGTGTCGGCAGGAACTCGAAACAGGCCTTTGCGTGCTCCAATCGACCATCGCGCACGAGGCGGTGCATCAGCTTGTCGCGAAGCGCATGCAGATGCAGGACATCGGACGCCGCATATTCGAGCTGGGCCTGGCTCAGCGTTTCGGCCGCCCAGTCGGAGGACTGCTGTGCCTTGGAGATATCGATCTCCAGCATCTCCTTCAGATTGTCCTTCAATCCGTGCCTGTCGGTGTAGGTCCGGGTCAGACGAGACGCGATCTTCGTGCAGAAGACGCCGGTGGTGGTGACGCCGAAGGTGTGAAAGAGGACGGCGATATCGAATCGGCCGTAATGGAAGATCTTCACACGCGCCGGATCCGCCAGCATGGCGACCAGATTGGGGGCTTGCGCCTGCCCGGCAGCAATCCGGATGACATCGGCCGTGCCATCACCCGGCGAAAGCTGGACCACGCAGAGACGATCCCGGCGCGGGACCAGACCGAGCGTTTCCGTATCGATTGCGATGGCATCCGTGTAGCGGGCTGCATCTGCGGCGGAGATATCCCCGTCGTGATAGCGAATTCTTGTCATTTTTGCCTCCGGAAGCCATCGATCAGTTCTTGCCCGCTATAGCGGAAAGCTCCCGGCAGCACCATCCCGGGCCGGAGCGGCGGGTTTGCTTGCCAGCGGGAGGAAGGTGAGATGAGGTTCGAAGGCGATGACAGCTTTGTGACAGGTGCATGCAGCAATTCGTGCAGGGGCCAAAACTGATCAATTTGTGATCAAACGCGTGTTCGAATTCGGCGAATCGAAAGAGACGAAAGGCATTCGCGCGCCATTTGTTGAAGTCGAAACCCGTCTCTGCCCGAAGCCATGCAAAAAACGCACTGCTGCGTTGCAACAACCGCGATTGGCAAATCAGAGCGATGTGCATATAACAAAACCATCGAAGCGGCGCACTCCTCCTCCCAGTGCCGCTCGGTAGGATCGGCAATACTCCTCCTCCTCCCAATTGCCGATCAAGTTTAAGAGCCTGGCGCATCCTCCTCCCGCGCCAGGCTCTTTTCATTTCTGCCCCCCATTTCGATATCATCCTCCATGCCGGTCGCATCGCAGAGTGTTCTGCTTGCTGCAGAGGCATGCGCACCCATATAAGGCCTTCAGGCGAAACCGCTGAGGAGGCATAGATGTCGGTAAAGTTCGGGACGAGCGGATTGAGAGGACTGTCGACGGAGCTGGTTGGTTCTGTTTCGGCGCTCTACGCCACCGCCTTTGCTCGGCACATGCTGGACAGCGGCGCTTTGCAGGCGGGATCGCCCGTGGTCATCGGCCGTGACTTTCGACCATCGAGCCCCGAAATCGCCGGCACAATCATGGCGGCTGTGAAGCGCCTTGGACTTGAACCCATCGACTGCGGCACAATCCCGACACCGGCACTCGCTCTCTACGGGGCCTCGATCGGGGCTGCAGGGATCATGGTGACGGGTTCCCATATTCCCGCCGACCGGAATGGCATCAAGTTTTACCGACCTGACGGCGAAATCAACAAGACCGACGAAGAGGCGATCACTCGTCTCGCAAGCGAGCTCGAGGATAGCGCCGAGGCCAACGTAGTCAATGCCGGTGTTGGTGCGAACCACGAAGCAGACGCGACGAAACTGTTCGTCGATCGCAATCTCGGTGTCCTTCCGGCAGGCTCCCTCGCAGGAAAACGGATCGGGATTTACCAGCACAGCTCGGTTGCCCGGGACATGCTGGTCACCGTGTTTGAACACTACGGTGCCACCGTCTTTCCGCTCGGACGCTCGGAGCAGTTCATCCCCGTCGATACCGAGGCCGTTTCTCCCGACACCGTGACACAGCTCGCCCGCTGGACGGACGAGCTGGCACTTGATGCGATTCTCTCGACCGACGGAGACGGCGACAGGCCATTGGTTGCGGACGAACATGGCATGCCGCTTCGCGGCGATCTGCTCGGGCTAGTCACCGCACGTTTTCTAGGGGCAGCCGTCGTCGCGACACCTGTGACCTCGAATTCCGGCCTTGAACAGGATGGTGGCTTCAGCGTTCGGCGAACCCGGGTTGGGTCCCCCTATGTGATCGCCGCCATGGAAGAGGCGCTCGCGAGCGGTGAACGCGGCGTCATCGGTTTTGAGGCGAATGGTGGACTGATGCTGGGATCGGACTTTGCGATCGGAGAAACCCTGATCAAGGCCCTGCCGACCCGCGACAGTTTCCTGCCGGCGCTGGCCGTGCTTGGCACGGCCGCACAACGCGGTCTGTCGCTTTCGGCAATGGTCTATGACTTCAATCTTCCCGTGGCGCTCAGCGATCGTCTGGAAAACTATGCAAGCGAGCGCAGTGCCTCTCTGATGGCGCATCTGCGCGGCTCCCGGCAGCAGTTGGAGGCATTCCTTGCTCCGATCGGCACCGTCGAGACGGTGAGTGACATCGACGGGCTGCGGGTGACATTGACCGATGGTCGCGTCATCCATTTCCGTCCGTCGGGCAATGCTCCGGAAATGCGGTGCTATGTCGAGGCGGCCGACGCGGACAGTGCTGCGGCCTTGCTCAAGCAGGGTCTTTCGCTGCTTGCAAGCTGGTCGATCTGAACCGAGCCGCCTGACGGGGCGTATTGGTTGATGACAGAAAACATGAGGACGTCATGACCAAGATTGCCTGGATTACCGGCTCAAGCACCGGCATCGGCCGTGCGCTGGCGGAACGACTGATACGCGACGGATACCGCGTGGCCGTCAGTGCACGCAGCGTCGATGCGCTCGCTTCACTGGCCGCGAGCCACCCGGGCAAGGTCGGCGTCTATCCGCTCGATGTGACCGATCCAGCCGCTGTGAAGCAGGTCTTCGCCTCGATCGAGAACGAGATGGGCCCGGTCGATCTCGCGGTGTTTGCTGCGGGCTCCTATACGCGCGACTATGCCGAGGATTTTGACAGCGCGCGGACGCGGCAGATGTTTGAGCTCAACGTGCTCGGCACGGCGTCATGCCTGGAAACGGTAATGCCGGCGATGATTGCTCGTCGTCGCGGTCATATTGCGGTGGTGGCATCTGTTTCGGGTTATGTGGGGCTGCCGGGCGCGGCGACATACGGCGCGACGAAAGCTGCTCTCAACGTGATGTGCGAAGCGCTCTATCCGGAGCTTGAGCGCCACGGCGTCAAAATGACCATCATCAATCCGGGTTTCGTCGACACGCCGCTGACGAAGAAGAACGACTTCCCGATGCCGTTCCTTGTGTCATCAGAGGAAGCAGCCGATACGATCGCCAAGGGGCTGGCGAAGGGGAAGTTCGAGATCATCTTCCCATGGAAGATGGCGCTTGCCATCCGCTTCCTGCATGCCCTACCCCATTCGCTTCGCTTTGCGCTGACGCGCAAAATGCTGCGCCCAAATCCCTGAACGCAGCATCTACTCAACATTCGAGGTCAAAGTTCAGGCTGGCTTGTCCAGCCTGAACTGCACAACATCGATGCGGCCGAAGCGGAAGCCGACGGCGCAATAATGCAGGTAAAGACGCCACATGCGGTAGAAGCGGCGATCGAAGCCCAAGGGCTCGATTTTCTGCCAATTGGCGGTGAAGGCGTGGTCCCAGGCGATCAGCGTGCGATCATAGTCGCGGCCGAACCGGAAGCGGTCGCCAATCTTCAGACCGGCAGCTTCCGCATCCCGCTCGAAGACGGTGACAGAGGGCAGCATGCCACCCGGAAAGATGTAGGTCTGGATGAAATCGGCGCTGCGGCGATAATAGTCGAAGCGGCTTTCGTCGATGGTGATCGTCTGGATGAGGGCCTTGCCACCCTGAACCAAGCGTTCCTGCACGGACTTGAAATAGACCGGCCAATTCTCTTCGCCGACGGCCTCGAACATCTCGATCGAGACGATCTTGTCGAACTGGCCGCGGCAATCGCGGTAATCCTCCAGCCGGATATCGACCCGATCGGCAAAGCCTGCCTTTTCCAGGCGGTCGCGGGCGAACTTTGCCTGCTCGTTGGACAGGGTGAGGCCGGTGACCCGACAGCCGGTCTTGCGGATCGCGTGCTCGGCAAAGCCGCCCCAGCCGCAACCGATTTCCAGGACGTGGTCGTCCGGCCCGATCTGCAGCTCTTCGACGATGCGGGCGTATTTGGCTTCCTGAGCATCCGCAAGGCTCATTGCCGGCGCCGCGTAGAGCGCCGAGGAATAGGTCATGGTCTGGTCGAGCCACAGACCATAGAAGGCATTCCCGAGATCGTAATGATAAGCGATATTTCGCCGGCTACCCTTTTTCGAGTTGCGGCGCAGCTTGTGACGCAGGCGCGCCAACGCCTTGAAGAGGGATGAGGAGGCGAGCACCGCACCGAGCTGCGCTTCGTTGGACAAAGCGAGTTCGAGGACGGCGCCGATATCGGGCGAATCGAGGTCGCCGTCCATGAAGGACTGTGCGAAGCCGAGTGTTCCGCCGGTCAGCAGGCGCAGGACCGGGCTTGCATTGCGCACGCACAAGACGGCATTCGGCCCCGGCTTTGCGCCGGTCGCCACATGCTCTCCGTATCCTTCGAATTGCAGTGTGAGACGCCCGACGGCGATGCGATCGGCCCAGCGGCACATCATGCGCTGCCAGAATGTGAGAGAGCTAACCACAGGGTGCATTTCCTGCTCAGCGTGACTCATGACTTATTCATCCCATTCTGCACGACGATCGTAGACGCTATTCTGGCTGCTGCCGGCTCATGTCGATAGATGGGAACCCCCTTCCACCAAAGCTTCAGTGCCTCCCAATGGATGCCACCCATCACTTTGAGGGTCATCAAAGGGTACTTCAGCAACATGTGCAACAAGCCTCTATCCGACAAAGGACGGCGCCGGCCGGAAAAAGTTGCAAACAAAAGTGGCCCATCGGGATCGCTCTCGCCGATATTGATCGCGACATCGTCATCCGGCGGGCTGATGCGGAAATTGTATTCGCAGTTCATCGGCATGAAGGGGGAGACATACATCTCCTTGGCGCAGCTGTGGCGCAGGATGCCGTTCGCTTCTGCTTCCACAGGGATCACGTAGGTATGGCGCTCGTTGAAGGTGTTGCACACTTCGTAGAGGACTGCGGCAAGGCCGCCTTCGGCGCGGTAGCAGAAGAAGACGGTAATCGGATTGAATACGTAGCCGAAGATCCGGGGATAGCAGAGCATGCAGATCTTCCAGCCGGCGTCTTCAAGCCCTGCCGCTGAAAGTCGTTCCTCAAGCCACGGCCGCAGCTCTCCGGTGCGACCATTGCCATGATCGACATCATGCACGGAATACAGCGCTGCGCGGTTGTAGCCGAAGAGGCGCAGGCCGTCGTTCAGCTGATCGATTTCGTCCAGGTCGATCAGAAGCGAGAAGACGCTGTAGCGAAGGCTGTGCTTCTTGGGCCGGCTGCGGACATGCAGCACATGCCCGGCATAGATGGCGGACTGAAGCGTCATTCCGCAGCCTCAAGCTGACGGCCGATGACGATGCGGCCGGATTCGTTTTCGACCGACCAGGGACGGCGAACGCCGCCCAGCGCCTCAGCGACAGCAAGGCCCGCCTGCAGGCCATCCTCGTGGAAGCCGCTCCCGAAATAGGCGCCGCAAAACCATGTGTTGCGGCGACCCTGCAGCTGCCAGATCCGGCGCTGGGCACGAATGGCGGCGACATCGAACAGCGGATGTTCATAGTTGAATGTCCGGATGACCTTGGACGGGTCGATCGGGCGGCATGGGTTGAGCGTCACGAAGAGCGGGGTCGCCGGATCGAGCGACTGCAGCATGTTCATCCAATAGGTGACGCAGAGGGTTTCGCTCGCGTCTGCCTGCTTGCCGGCGACGTAGTTCCAGCTCGACCAGACTGACTTGCGCTTGGGCATCAACTGCTCGTCCGAATGGAGGACCGCGAGATTGGGCGTGTACTGGAAGGACTCCAGGATCTCACGCTCCTCGGTGTCGGCATCCTCGAGCAGGTCGATGCTCTGATTGGCATGGGTGGCGAGTACGACATCATCGTAGGCTTCGACGCCGCCATGCACGTCTGTGACTTCCGCACCGGTAATGCCGCGACGAACGCCCGTCACGGCCGTGCCGAGCCGAACCTCGCCGGTGAAATCGGCCAGGATCCGCGCGACATATTCGCGGCTGCCGCCCTTTACCGTGCGCCAGCGCGGACGATCCTTGAGCACCAGCAAGCCGTGGTTTGCGAAGAAGCGAATGAAGGCGTGGAGCGGATAAAGCCGCATTTCCGATGCCGTTGTGGACCAGATGGCAGCGCCCATCGGCAGCAGGTGATCCTCAATGAAGGATGGCGCATAGTCGGCCGAGGCCAGATAGTCGCCGAGCGATACACCTTCGAGCTCCCGTCGATCAAGAAGGCCCGGCGCCTCCTTGTAGAAGCGGAGGATGTCCTTGACCATGCGCCAGAAGCGCGGGCGCAGGATGTTCGACTTCTGCCCCAGGAGCCCGGAAAGACCCGAGCCCGAATATTCGAAGGCTCCATCACCAAGTGATGCGGCAAAGGACATGTTCGACGGCAGGGTCGGGACGTCGAGATGCTCGAACAGCTTCACGAGATTGGGATAGTTGCGGTCGTTGTAGACGATGAAGCCGGTGTCGACGGGAATGTCTTTGGCTGCGCCTGGCGCCAGGACCGTATTGGAATGGCCACCCGGCCGGCTCTCCGTTTCATAGAGAACGACGTCGGCGCTTTTCGACAGCAACCAGGCGCAGGAGAGACCTGAAATGCCCGATCCGATGACCGCGATCCTGCGTTTACCGCCGAATGCGGCCTTCGTCGTACCAGTGTCCATCACCCGCCCTTTACAAACTCTTTTATCCAATGGATTCGCCAATGATTACGCAAGGTAAATCTCAATGGATTGATTGGCGCGAATAAATTCGCATCCGGTGATCCGTCCGCGAAACGGCGGCGTAAAGCGCTTCATGATGAACGCGATACACATCTCGGCAGATGCGTGCCACAATGACCCCGGGCGAACCGCACGGCAACAGGTCGTTGCGTCGCTCAAACGAGGGAAAAAAAGCGTTTCGATGACCGAGTCGGTGGAAGAACTGGACCAGCGTAACTTCTCGCAGCTTTTGGCCGCCGTTGGCCGTGATAGAGACATCGAAGCATTCGAGACGATCTTCAAATATTACGGTCCAAAGGTGCGTGCCTATATGGCGAAGCTTGCCCGCGATGGGCAGGCGGCCGAAGAACTGATGCAGGAGACGATGCTCGCTGTCTGGAACAAGGCCGAGCAGTTCGACCCGACAAGGGGAAATGTTTCCAGCTGGATCTTCACCATCGCTCGAAATCAACGCATCGACGCCTTCCGTCGCGAAAAACGTCCGACCTTCGACCCGTCTGATCCGGCCTTTGTGCCCGATGACGTGCCGCCGGCCGATGTCGAATTCGAAGGCAGGCAGGAGGCAGATCGCCTGCGCCGCGCCATGGAAACCCTACCACCCGAACAGCTCGAACTCCTCAAAATGTCATTCTACAGAGAAGCATCCCACAGCATGATCGCAGCCGAACTCGGACTGCCGATGGGAACCGTCAAATCCCGCATTCGCCTCGCCTTTGCGAAGCTGCGAGCAGCCTTGGAGGAGCGAGCATGACGCTCCACGTTCAACATCATCTGAGCGACGAACTGCTGCTCGATTACGCGACCGGAAACCTGGCCGAGGGCTGGAGCATTGCGGTTGCGACGCATCTGGCGCTCTGCCCGGCCTGCCGCGATCGGCTTTCCTTCATGGAACACACCGGCGGTCAGCTTCTCGAAGCGACCGAGGTGAAGTCGGAAGAAACCTCTTCGGCAGACAGCTGGGCATCGATGAAAGCCAAGCTTGGAAAGAAGGGTGGCGCGACGTCCTCCGCAAAGCCCGTTGCCACGCCGGCGGACATTCCGGTCCTTCCCGAGCCCCTGCGTTCTTATCTGGGCGGCGATGTGGAGGCGTTGAAATGGAAGGCTCTCGGTCGCGGCGCCTATCATATACCGATCAAAACCGGTGATTCGGAAAGTCAGGTTCGCCTGCTGAAGATCCCGGCCGGAAAGCCTGTGCCCGAACATTCGCATGGCGGGCGGGAACTGACGCTTGTGCTCAAGGGTGCCTTCACCGATGGTGCGACCGTGTTCAAGCGCGGCGACATCGAGGAAGCCGACGAGACGTTGACGCACCAGCCGGTGGCTACACCGGACGAGGATTGCATCTGTCTCGCCGTGACCGACGCGCCGCTGAAGTTCAAGAGCCTTCTGGTCCGTCTGGTCCAGCCGGTTCTCGGGATCTGATTGAAGGCCGGGCAGGCGCCCGGCCGAGAGGGAAGACAAATGCCTTATGTGATCGCCTACGCCTCCACGGCCATTGTCTTCTTCGCTCTCGACTATCTCTGGCTGACGCGCATTGCGATCGGATTTTACCGCGAGCATATCGGAAGCCTGCTTTTGGCAACGCCGAACTTTGCAGCTGCCGGCATCTTCTACCTCTTCTACGTGATCGGGCTCGTCTACTTCGCCGTGATGCCAGCCGTCTCGGCGGGCAGCGTGCTCACCGCCATCTTCAATGGCGCCCTGCTTGGCCTGCTTGCTTACGGCACCTACGACATGACCAACCTCGCCACCTTGAAGGGCTGGTCGCTGCAGGTGAGCCTTGTCGACATGGCCTGGGGTGCTTTTCTTTCGGCAACGGCATCCGCGGCCGGCTACTACGCCGTTTCGCGCTTTACGCAGTGAGCGCTGGAAGGGCGTCTTCGGGCGCCCTATGTTCTCGGCATGATCAAGCCGGACCTTCTTCTTCATCCGACACCCGGTGGGCTTTACTGCCCGCTGGGTGATTTTTTTGTCGATCCGGTTCGCCCTGTCGACCGGGCGTTGATCACGCACGGACATTCCGACCACGCTCGCTCGGGCCATACACACGTACTCGCCACCCAACAGACCCTCGACATCATGGCGATCCGCTACGGTGAGGACTTCTGTGTAACGTCACAGAGCGCTGCCTTCGGGGAAACGATTTCGATCAATGGTGTTGGGATCCGCTTTCATCCGGCAGGCCATGTGCTCGGTTCAGCACAGATCGAGATCGAAGCACAGGGTACACGGATCGTGGTCTCCGGCGACTACAAGCGCGGCGCGGATCCGACCTGCGCGAGCTTCGAGCCTGTTCCCTGCGATGTCTTCATCACCGAAGCCACCTTCGGGCTGCCGGTCTTTCACCATCCGGAGCCACGGCTGGAAATCCAGAAGCTTCTGACTTCTCTGCAACAGTTTCCCGAGCGCAGCCATCTGATCGGGGCCTATGCGCTGGGCAAGGCACAGCGGGTGATTTCGCTCATCCGGCGCGGCGGCTACGAGAAGCCGATTTATATTCATGGCTCGATGGCGCGGCTCTGCGACTATTACACCGAGCAAGGCGTCGAACTGGGGGATCTCAGGCCAGCGACCACCGAGGACAAGAAGTCGGGCAGCTTCAAGGGCGCTGTCGTTATCGGACCGCCGTCTGCCTTCAATGATCGCTGGGCGCGCCGCTTCGAGGATCCCCTCGCCATCTTTGCGTCCGGCTGGATGATGGTGCGCCAGAGAGCCAAGCAGCGCGGCGTGGAACTGCCGCTCGTCATTTCCGACCACTGCGACTGGCCGGAACTGCTGGACACGATCCGCGAGGTCGGCCCCCAGGAGGTCTGGGTCACCCATGGGCGGGAGGAAGCACTCGTTCGGTGGTGCGAACTGTCGGGGATCAAGGCACGGCCGCTGCACCTTGTCGGCTACGAAGACGAGGGAGACTGAGATGAAGGCCTTTGCACGCCTCCTCGATCGCCTCGTGCTGACGCCTAGCCGCAACGGCAAGCTGACGCTGCTCGTCGACTATTTCCGTAACACGCCCGATCCCGACCGCGGCTATGCGCTGGCCGCGCTGACCGATGGGCTCGACATCAAGGGCGTGAAGCCGGCGCTGCTGAAGGAATTGGTGCTGGAGCGGATGGACCCGATCCTGTTCCAGTATTCCTACGATTATGTGGGAGACCTTGCCGAGACCATCTCGCTCGTCTGGGAGCCACAGGTGCTGGAAGCCGAGGACGAGCAGGATCTCGAAAGCCTGTCAAAGATCGTCGAGCGGCTACAGCGGCTTGGGCGAAACGAGACGCGCTCCGTCATGCGCGACCTGTTTGACAGGCTCGACACGTCCGAGCGGTTCGCGCTGATCAAGCTCGTCACCGGAGGACTTCGGATTGGCGTCTCGGCGCGCCTCACCAAGCAGGCGCTGGCGCTCTACGGCGACAAGGATGTCGTTGACATCGAGAGCCTCTGGCATGGGCTGAAGCCGCCTTATACCGAGCTCTTCGCCTGGCTGGAGAACCGGGTCGAGAAACCTGTCTTGTCGACGCCGGCGATTTTCCATTCGGTGATGCTCTCGACACCGATCGAAGACAGGGATCTGCCCAATCTCGATCCAAACGACTTCGCCGCCGAATGGAAGTGGGATGGCATCCGTGTGCAGCTCTCCTGCTCCGGCGGGAAGAGCCGGATCTATTCGCGCTCCGGCGACGATATATCGGGGGCGTTTCCAGATATCATCGAGGCCGCGCAGTTCGAGGGCGTGATCGACGGCGAACTGCTGGTCGGCGGTACATCGCGGACGAATGCGCCGACGCGCACTTTTTCGGATCTTCAGCAGCGGCTCAATCGCAAGACTGTCACGGCCAAGATGCTGGAGGACTATCCCGTCTTTATCCGCGCCTATGACATCCTGTTCGATGGTGAAGTGGATGTGCGGCCCGAGACCTTCCTCACACGCCGCGAACGCTTAAGCGCCCTCATCGAGCAACAGGAGCCACGGCGGTTCGATCTCTCGCCGCTCGTTTCCTTCTCCACCTGGGAGGAGCTGGAGCAGTTGCGTGCCGCCCCACCTGATCCTGTGATCGAAGGGGTGATGCTGAAGCGGCTGGATAGCAGCTACCAGGCCGGACGCGCCAAGGGGCCATGGTTCAAGTGGAAACGGGACCCGATGAATGCCGATGCCGTGCTGATGTATGCTCAGCGCGGGCATGGCAAACGCTCCAGCTACTATTCGGATTTTACCTTCGGGGTCTGGACGGCGATCCCCGGCGAAGGGGATGTGCTGGTGCCGGTCGGCAAGGCCTATTTCGGCTTCACCGATGAGGAGCTGGAAGTGCTCGACCGGTTCGTGCGCAACAATACGGTGGAGCGCTTCGGCCCGGTTCGCAGCCTGAGGGCAGAACCCGAGCATGGCTTTGTCGTAGAAGTGGCCTTCGAGGGGCTGGCGCGGTCGACGCGGCACAAATCCGGGATTGCGATGCGGTTTCCCCGCATCGCACGGCTCAGGCAGGACAAGCTGCCGAAGGATGCCGATCGCCTGGAGACGCTGGTCGCGATGCTCTGACGGCTAGCGTGTTTCCAGGGTCAGCGATTGGTCAGGCAGCGGGAGACGCTGTCCTGCCAGCCGGCAATCGCGGCTTCCCGTTCGGTTACATCCATACCCGGCTCGAAGCGGCGATCGCGCTTCCAGGTCGCGGCGAAGCCCTTCTGGTCGGGCCAGAGGCCGGCGCGGGAGCCGGCGAGCCAAGCGGCACCGAGGACCGTGGTTTCGAGAACCACGGGACGATCGACGGGGGCGGCCAGGATGTCGGCTAGGCGCTGCATCGTCCAGTCGGACGCGACCATGCCCCCATCGACACGAAGCACAGTCTTCGACGCGCTGCCGTTCCAGTCCTTCTTCATCGCTTCCAGGAGATCATGAGTCTGATAGGCGACGCTTTCGAGCACGGCGCGGGCAAATTCGGCCGGACCCGTTCCACGCGTCAGGCCAAAGATCGCGCCGCGGGCATCGGCATCCCAATGGGGCGCGCCGAGGCCGGTGAAGGCCGGCACAAGATAGACGCGCTGATGCGGATCGGCCTTGCTGGCGAGCGCATCCGTTTCCGAAGCGACCTTGACGAAGCCCATCTGGTCGCGAAGCCACTGCACGGCGGCACCGGCGATGAAGATCGAGCCTTCGAGGGCGTAGGTTGTCTCGCCATTCATGCGATAGGCGATGGTGGTGAGCAGGCGGTTCGACGAGGCGACGCGATCGCGGCCAGTGTTGAGAAGTGCGAAGCAGCCTGTGCCATAGGTCGATTTCATCATGCCCGGCTCGAAGCAGGCATTGCCGATGACAGCGGCCTGCTGATCGCCGGCGACGCCGAGGATCGGGATTGCGGCACCGAGCACGGACTGATCGGTGATGCCGAAATCGTCGGCGCAGTCCTTGACCTCCGGCAGCATGACGCGCGGGATCTCGAGGATCGAAAGGAGTTCGTCGTCAAAGCGGTTGGCGCTGATGTCGTAGATCAGGGTGCGCGAGGCATTGGTCGCGTCGGTCGCGTGGACCTTGCCGCCGGTCAGCTTGTAGATGAGCCAGCTATCGACCGTGCCGAAGCAGATCTCGCCGTTTTCGGCTCGCGCCTTCAGGCCGTCGACGTTCTTCAGGAGCCAGGACAACTTGGTGCCGGAGAAATAGGGATCGAGCAGCAGACCGGTCTTGTTCGTGAAGAGCGGCTCCAGGCCCTTATGCTTGAGCTCGTCGCAGAAACGGGCAGTGCGGCGGTCCTGCCAGACTATGGCGCGGTGAACCGGCTGGCCGGTCTCGCGGTCCCAGACGACGACGGTTTCGCGCTGGTTGGTAATGCCGATCGCGGTCACATCGGTGATGTTGATCTTGGCGGCAGCGACCGCCTTTTCGATGGTCGCAAGCACAGTCTGCCAGATCTCGTCCGCATCATGTTCGACCCATCCGGAATCCGGGAAATGCTGGGTGAACTCCTGCTGGGCGACGCCGACGATATGCATCTCGTGATCGAAGATCATCGAGCGGGTCGAGGTCGTTCCTTGGTCGATGGCCAGAATGTAACCGCTCATCAGGCGCAAACTCCTTAATTGAAGAAGCCGGGGCGTAGATTTCGCCCCGGCGGTTGTCAATGGATCAGAATACTGACCGGATCACTTCTGCCAGCTCTTGACCAGTTCGTCGTAGTTGACGGTGATCGGCTGTTCCTTCTCGTTCTCGATCTTCAGCTGCGGAGCGAGATTGCCCTTGGCAACGGCATCGGCGTTCCACTCTTCGAGGGTCTTCTCCTCGGCAAGCTTCGGACCGATATCACCCTGGACGCCAGCGCGTTCGAGACGCTCAAGGACCTTTTCCTGCTCAGCGCAGAGCGAGTCCATGGCTTCCTGTGCAGTCTTTGCACCGGAAGACGCGTCACCGATAGCCTGCCACCAGAGCTGAGCCAGCTTCGGATAGTCAGGAACGTTGGTGCCGGTCGGCGACCACTGCAGGCGAGCCGGCGAGCGGTAGAATTCGACCAGACCGCCGAGCTTCGGAGCACGATCGGTGAAGGACTGGTGGTCGAGGGTCGACTGACGGATGAAGGTCAGGCCGACATGGCTCTTCTTCACGTCAACAGTCTTCGAAGTGACGAACTGTGCGTAGAGCCAGGCGGCCTTCGCACGGTCTTCCGGGGTGGACTTCATCAGCGTCCAGGAACCTGCGTCCTGATAGCCGAGCTTCATGCCGTCCTTCCAGTAGACGCCATGCGGGCTCGGAGCAAAACGCCACTTCGGCGTACCGTCGGCGTTGACGACCGGCAGGCCTTCCTTGACGAAGTCGGCGGTGAAGGCGGTGTAGGTGAACATCTGCTGGGCGACTTCACCCTGCGACGGCACCGGACCGGATTCCGAGAAGGTCATGCCCTGAGCAGCCGGAGGGGCGTACTTCGTCATCCATTCGAGATACTTCTCGATGGCGTAGACGGAGGCAGGGCCGTTGGTGTCACCGCCGCGGGCGACGCAAGAGCCGACCGGACGCGAATTTTCGTCGACCTTGATGCCCCATTCGTCAACCGGGTTGCCGTTCGGGATGCCCTTGTCGCCGTTGCCAGCCATGGAGAGCCAGGCGTCGGTGAAGCGCCAGCCGAGCGACGGGTCCTTCTTGCCGTAGTCCATATGGCCGAAGACCTTCTTGCCGTCGATTTCGCGACCGGTGAAGAATTCAGCGATGTCCTCGTAAGCCGACCAGTTGACCGGGACGCCGAGATCGTAGCCGTACTTCGCCTTGAAGTCGGTCTTGTTCTTCTCGTCGTTGAACCAGTCGTAGCGGAAGAAGTAGAGGTTGGCGAACTGCTGGGTCGGCAGCTGGTAGAGCTTGCCATCCGGAGCGGTCGTGAACGACTTGCCGATGAAGTCATCGATGTCGAGGGTCGGGCTGGTAACGTCCTTGCCTTCGTTCGCCATCCAGTCGGTCAGGTTGCGGACCTGCTGGTAGCGCCAGTGGGTGCCGATCAGGTCGGAGTCGTTGATGTAGGCGTCGTAGATGTTTTCGCCCGACTGCATCTGCGTCTGCAGCTTTTCGACGACGTCACCTTCACCGATCAGATCGTGGGTGATCTTGATGCCGGTGATGGCGGTGAAGGCCGGAGCGAGGACCTTCGATTCATATTCATGCGTGGTGATGGTTTCGGAGACGACCTTGATCTCCATGCCGGAGAAAGGCTTCGCAGCGTCGATGAACCACTGCATTTCGGCTTCCTGCGTGGCACGATCCAGTGCCGACATGTCGCCGACCTCGGCGTCCAGGAACTTCTTCGCCGCTTCCATGTCGGCGAATGCGACACCCGTCATTGCCAGAAGCATGGCGGCCGTCGTCGTCAAAAGGTGCTTTCGCATAGTTTCCTCCCTAAGGTTGCGAATGCGTTCAGTTTGCAGTCCCGAGGATGGCGACCTCCCGCCGCCATCCATCTTGTCTTGCCCTAGACGAAGCGGAAGACGCCGATGGCGTAGACCACGGACAGGGCGAGAGCCCACCACAGGTTCGGTCCAACGAGACCGAGCCAAGCGAGATTGATGAAAGCCGATCCAAGCAGCGACACGAAAAGACGGTCACCGCGGGTCGTCTCGAAGCGCAGAATGCCGGTTCGCGGATTGCCGCCCGGCGACAGATATTCCCAGACTGCCATCGACAGGATCAGGCTGAAGATCACGACGAAGAATATGGCCGTCGGCGTCGTCCAGGCCATCCATGTAAAGTCCATCGGAACCTCCTCAGACGCGGCCCAGGGCAAAGCCCTTGGCGATATAGTTGCGGACGAAATAGATCACGAGCGCGCCGGGTATGATCGTGAGCACGCCGGCTGCGGCCAGCACGCCCCAGTCCATGCCGGAGGCAGAAACCGTACGCGTCATGATGGCGGCGATCGGCTTGGCATCCGTCGTCGTCAGAGTACGGGCAATCAGAAGCTCGACCCAGGAGAACATGAAGCAGAAGAAGGCGGCGACACCGATGCCGGATGCGATCAGCGGCATGAAGATCTTCACGAAGAATTTCGGGAAGGAATAGCCGTCGATATAGGCCGTCTCGTCGATCTCCTTCGGCACGCCCGACATGAAGCCTTCGAGGATCCATACAGCCAACGGCACGTTGAACAGGCAGTGTGCGATGGCGACTGCGATGTGCGTGTCGATAAGGCCGAAGGCGGAGTACAGCTGGAAGAAGGGCAGTGCGAAAACGGCCGGCGGTGCCATGCGGTTGGTCAGCAGCCAGAAGAAAAGATGCTTGTCACCCAGGAAGCGATACCGCGAGAAGGCATAGGCTGCCGGCAGGGCGACAGCGACCGCGATCACGGTGTTCATGCACACATAGATGATCGAGTTGATGTAGCCCTTGTACCACGACGGATCGGTGAAGATTACCGCGTAGTTGGCGAGTGTCGGGTTGACGGGCCAAAGCGAGAAGGCGCCCGTAATCTCTGCATTCGTCTTGAAGCTCATGTTGACGAGCCAATAGATCGGCAGGAGCAGAAAGATGATGTAGATCGTCGGGACCAGAAAGCCGAGGCTGGTGCGGTTGTCAGTGCTTTTCATCGGTATCTCCCTCAGCCCTTCGCGTCACTGTTGGTCATGACGGTGTAGAAAACCCAGGACAGCGCGAGGATGATCAGGAAGTAGATGATCGACATCGCCGCCGCCGGACCAAGGTCGAACTGGCCAACCGCCATCTTGACGAGGTCGATGGACAGGAAGGTGGTCGAATTGCCCGGGCCGCCGCCTGTCAGGACGAAGGGCTCGGTGTAGATCATGAAACTATCCATGAAGCGGAGCAGCACGGCGATCAGAAGCACGCGCTTCATCTTCGGCAGCTGAATGAAGCGGAACACGGACCAGCGCGATGCGCCGTCGATCTTGGCTGCCTGGTAATAGGCATCCGGGATCGAGACGAGACCGGCATAGCAGAGCAGCACGACAAGGCTCGTCCAGTGCCAGACATCCATCACGATGATGGTGACCCAGGCGTGGATCGGGTTCTGCGTGTAATTATAGTCGAAGCCAATGGCGTTCAGCGAGTAGCCAAGAAGACCGATGTCGACGCGACCGAAGACCTGCCAGATGGTGCCGACGACATTCCACGGAATGAGGAGCGGCAGCGCCATCAGAACGAGGCAGACCGGGACGCCCAGTCCGGATTTCGGCATGTTGAGCGCGATGAAGATACCAAGCGGCACCTGGATCGCGAGAATGATCATGGAGAAGATCAGGTTGCGTCCGAGCGCATCCCAGAAGCGATCGGACGATAGGATATCGGTGAACCAGTCGGTTCCGGCCCAGAAAAACTGATTGTTGCCGAAGGTATCCTGGACGGAATAGTTCACCACGGTCATCAGCGGAATGACGGCCGAGAAGGCCACCAGCACCAGAACCGGAATGACCATGAACCAGGCTTTGTTGTTCCAAGTCTTTTCCATGGTTCAGCCCTCCATTCCAACGCGCCAGGAATCGGCGAAGATGCCGACGCCCTCGGGGACGAATGTTACCTTTGGATCTGCGGGGATATCCGCATCCTCGGGGATGACGATCGACAGCGGATTGCCGGCAAACTGCGCACGCACGATCTTCTGACGGCCGATATCCTCGACCTTGGCGACGGTCACGGGCATGCCTTCGCGTCCGAGACGCAGGAATTCGGGGCGGATGCCGAGTTCGATCTTGCTCTGGCCGGACAGTTTGGGCGTTCCCGGCAGGTTCACCGTCTGGTCGCCGACGATGGCGGTTGCACCATTCACCTTGACCGGCATCACATTCATGCCCGGCGAGCCGATGAAGTAGCCGACAAAGGTGTGGCTCGGGCGCTCGAAAAGTTCGGCCGGCGTTCCGATCTGGACGATCTGGCCGTCATACATGACGACAACCTTATCGGCGAAGGTGAGCGCTTCGGTCTGGTCATGGGTGACATAGACCATGGTGAAGCCGGACTGGCGGTGCAGACGCTTCAGCTGCGAACGCAGCACCCACTTCATATGTGGGTCGATGACGGTCAGGGGCTCGTCGAAGAGGATCGCGTTCACATCCGAGCGCACGAGACCGCGACCGAGCGAGATCTTCTGCTTCTGGTCCGCCGTCAGGCCTTGCGCCTGCTTGCGGGCCATGGGCTGCAGGTCGATCATGTCGAGGATCTCGTTGACCCGCTTGTTGACCTGATCTTCCGGCACATGCCGATTGCGCAAGGGGAAGGCCAGGTTGTCGTAGACGCTCATCGTGTCGTAGACGACCGGGAACTGGAAGACCTGGGCGATGTTGCGGGCAGCCGTCGGCAGGTTGGTAACGTCAACGCCGTCGAATTCGATCCGGCCATCCGAGGGATGGATCAGGCCCGAGATGATGTTGAGCAGCGTGGTCTTGCCGCAGCCCGACGGACCGAGCAACGCATAGGCGCCGCCATCATCCCATTCGTGATGGACTTCCTTCAGGGCATAGTCGCCGGCTGCGCGGGCGGCCGGGGTGTAGGCGTGGCGGATATGGTCGAGGTTGATGCGTGCCATGACGTTCCTCCTCACGCTGCCAGTTCGGCGGGAGCGCCAAGCGCCCTGCCGTCGGCGCCGAACGCCATCAGGTGACGGGTGTCGATGAAGACGTCGATCTCGCGGTCAGGATCGATGTCGTGGATGCCATGCGCCAGGCAAACCCAGCGGGCAGTTCCATATTCGACGTGGATGAAGCTCTCGGAGCCGGCGATTTCCGACACGAGGGTGCGCGAGCGCATGGCCATGGCGCCAGGCAGAGCAGCGAGCGACAGGTGGTGCGGGTGGAAGGCCACCGTCACCGGACCGTCTGCAATCGATGAGAGATGCGCCGGCATGCCGAGAACCGGCTGGCCGTTCAGCTCGAAGCTCGCGCCCTTTTTGACGAGCGCGATGGTGTTGAGCGGCGGATCAGCGAAGGTCCGGGCAGTCAGAAGATCCGATGGGCGACGGTAGACATTAATCGTCTCACCGAACTGGGTGATGCGGCCTTCGGAGAGCGTCGCCGTGTTGCCGCCGAGCAGCAGAGCTTCAGACGGTTCGGTCGTCGCGTAGACGAAGATGGCGCCGGATTCGGCAAAGATCTTCGGCAGTTCCTCGCGAAGTTCCTCGCGAAGCTTGTAGTCGAGGTTGGCGAGCGGTTCGTCGAGAAGAACGAGGGTCGCGTTCTTGACGATGGCGCGGGCCAGGGCCGTGCGCTGCTGCTGTCCGCCGGAGAGGCTGAGCGGGGTGCGATCGAGATACGGCGTCAGCCGGAGCAGATCGGCGGCCTTGCGGACTTCACGATCGATCGTGGCCGCATCCTTGCCGCCAACGCGCATCGGCGATGCGATGTTCTCGTAGACGGTCAGGGCCGGGTAGTTGATAAACTGCTGGTAAACCATCGCGACATTGCGCTTCTGGACCGGCATGCCGGTGACATCCTTGCCGTCGAAATGAACGGTTCCGGAAGTCGGCTTGTCGAGGCCTGCCATCAGGCGCATCAGGGATGTCTTGCCCGAAAGTGTGGGCCCGAGCAGGACATTGAGCGTACCCCGCTGCAATGTCAGATCGGTCGGGTGAATGTGATATTCACCTCCCGCCATTTTCGAGACTTTACGCAGTTCCAACATATGTCCTCGGGCCTCCTCCAAACCGTCGGTCTTCTTCAGTGGGATGGGCGATCAGGCCGCCGCCAACATCCCCAGATAGGCATCCAGCCCCTTCGCCTCCTCTGGCGTCAGGAACAGACCCTGTTTCGTTCGGCGCCACAGCACGTCTTCGGCTGTGACCGCCCATTCCATATCCACCAGCCAGCGAACTTCCGCTTCATAGAGCGTGCCGCCGAAGTGGCGTCCGAGATCGGCGACCGATCGGGCTTTGCCCAGGATCGACTTCGAATCGGTTCCGTAGCAGCGGATCAGGCGCTCGGCGTGTCCCCGCTCCAAGAAGGGATAGGCCTTCAAGAGATCCGCAACCGTGGGCTCAAAAGCTGTTGCAGCGAAATCACCACCCGGCAGACGGCTGCCTGCCGTCCAGGCCGGTCCTTTTTCGCCGATCGATTCACCGATCTTTTCCAGCGCATGTTCGGCCAGACGGCGATAGGTGGTCAGCTTGCCGCCGAAGACGTTGAGCAAGGGGGCGTCACCGCTGTTGCCTTCGATCTTCAGCACGTAATCGCGCGTCGCCTCCTGGGCCTTCGATGCGCCGTCATCGAAGAGAGGACGGACGGCCGAATAGCTCCAGACGATATCGTCAGGGCGCACCGGTTCCTGGAAATATTCGCTGGCCGCGTCGCAGAGGTAGTTCACCTCTTCGGGGCTGATGCGCACATCCTTCGGATCTTCGGTGTAGTCGCGGTCGGTCGTGCCGATCAGGGTGAACTCGCCCTCATAGGGGATGGCGAAGATGATGCGATTGTCAGGGTTCTGGAAGAAGTAGGCACGCGGATCGGTGAACTTCTTGCGGACGATGATATGGCTGCCTTGGACGAGGCGGACATTGTGTACGTTGTTGCGGCCGAAAGCACCAGCCAGCACTTGGTCTACCCAGGGACCGGCGGCATTCACCAGCATGCGCGCCTTGTGGGTGACCACAGAGCCATCGCGCTGCGACTTCGTGGTGACGACCCAGTGGCCGTCTTCGCGATGGGCGGACACGACGCGGGCGCGGCTCAGGATGTTTGCGCCACGGATCTGCGCGTCGCGGGCGTTGAGGACGACCATACGAGCGTCATCGACCCAGCCGTCGGAATACTCAAATGCCTTCGAGAAGACGGGCTTCAAGGGCTTGCCAGCGGGATCGCGGCGCAGGTCGAGCGTCTTGGTGGCGGGCAGAAGCTTGCGACCACCCAGATTGTCGTAAAGGAAGAGGCCAAGGCGAATGAGCCAGGCCGGGCGAATGCCGCCCTTCTGGAAGGGCAGCACGAAACGCAGCGGCCAGATGACATGCGGCGCCATGGCCCAGAGGACCTCGCGCTCCATCAGAGCTTCGCGCACCAGGCGGAATTCGTAATGCTCGAGGTAGCGCAAGCCACCATGGATCAGCTTGGTGGCGCCGGAAGATGTGCCGGAGGCAAAGTCGTTCATTTCAGCCAGGGCGACAGAATATCCTCGGCCGGCCGCGTCACGCGCGATCCCGCATCCATTGATCCCGCCGCCGATCACAAACAGATCGTAGATTGGCTGCCCCGACATCGTCCCTCCACATGTTCGCACCTGCAGCATTTGCTGCTATTGCGAAAGCATGAATATAATTTTCGAAATTTAAACGAATGTCAAACGAAACTTATTCCGCAGGTAGTTGGCCATTCGTCGGAGCGGTTTCGATGATGCGGACATCCTGCTCCGCGCAAATCGTCCGGATGCTGTCTGAAGGACAATGATCGGTGATAAACGTCTGAACCTGCGAGATATGGCCGATCCGGACAGGCGCCGTGCGCTCGAATTTCGACGCGTCGGACACCAGAATGACGTGGCGCGCATTGGCGATGATCGCCTGGGCGACTTTCACTTCGCGGAAATCGAAATCGAGCAGTGCACCATCTTCATCGATTGCCGAAACACCGATAACGGCGAAATCCACCTTGAACTGGCGGATGAAATCCACGGCCGCCTCACCGACGATGCCGCCATCTGATCCACGGACCACGCCGCCGGCGATCACCACCTCGATTGAGGGAAAAATTCGCAAGTGATTGGCAACATTGATATTATTGGTGATGACCATCAATTCCTTATGGTCGACCAATGCGTCACCGACCGCTTCCGTCGTGGTGCCGATGTTGATGAAGAGCGAGGAATTGTCGGGAATCAGGTCGGCCGCGGCGCGGCCGATCGCCTGTTTCTCGGTTGCGGCCATGGAACGGCGCGCTTCGTATTTGACGTTTTCATTTCCGCTCGGGAAAACGGCTCCGCCGTGAATGCGGTTGAGGGCTCGTGCGTCGCAGAGGTCGTTGAGATCCTTGCGAATCGTCTGCGGCGTGACTGCGAAACGCGCCGCGAGTTCGTCCACGAGAACACGACCCTGCTCCTTCGCCAGAGCCATGATCTCCGCCTGCCTCGCCGAAAACATCATGTCGGCCCCTCCCCTTTTCGTTTTTCTTCAGTCTAGGCAAAAACGAAACATGAGCAATAGCCGAGACCGAAACTATCTCCGCCGCAGGAGGAGTATGAAAGCGAGGCCGCCAGCGAGACCGGTGATCACGCCGATCGGCACATCTTCCGGGGCCATGATCGTGCGAGAGACGATGTCGGCGAGGATGAGGATGACCGCGCCGGCCAGCGCCGATAGTGGGATGACGCGGATGTTGTCACTGCCGGCGGTCAGGCGGACGAAATGCGGGACGAGCAGACCGACGAAGCCGATCGCGCCGGAGAAGGCGACCATGACGCCGGTCAAGAGAGCGGTGGCGACGAAGAGTTCGGCCCGGAAGCGTGCAACCGGAACACCAAGCGTCGCTGCCGTTTCGTCACCCATGGCCATCGCATTGATTTCGCGGGCGCGGACGACCAGGAAGACCAGGCAGGCGGCCAGCACGATCACGGGATAGATGAGATGCGACCACTGGGCGAGGCCGAGGCCGCCCAGCATCCAGAAGACCACCGTATGGGCGGCCCGGGGATCGCCCAGGAAGATTGCAAGATTGCCAAGCGAAGTCGCGACGAAAGCGATTGCCACCCCCGTCAGCACCAGGCGGTCGGCTCCGGCACCGGTAAAGCGCGTCACGGCGACCACGGCGAGCGTTGCCAGCAGCGAGCCGACAAAGGCGAAGAGCGGGACGGTGACCAGGCCGAAAATCAGGCCGGTGTGCAGCAGGGCGATGATCGCTCCGAGCGCCCCACCTGAGGACACGCCGAGAAGATGGGGGTCGGCGAGCGGATTGCGGGTGACCGCCTGCAAGACGGCACCGACTGTCGCCAGACCGGCGCCGACAAGACCGGCGAGTATGGCGCGGGGAAAGCGCACGTCCCAGACGATGCTCTCGCGGCCCGCAGACCATGTCGGCTCGAAGGTGCCGGGCACCAGCTTGTTGACCAGGATCGACCAGATCGTTTCAGCGGGGATGGCGGCGGACCCCAGTGAAACGCCTGCCGTGAGGCACAGGGCAAGCAGCACGAGCGCCAGACCTGTCCATAGAAACATGCGACCGTGCATCATGCTGCCTTTGGTAGTGCTTGCGGGCGGGGCCGGAGATCGGCCCCGCCTCAGCGATCACATGTTGCGCGGGTGGAAGGCGTCTGCCAGGCGGTCGATGGCCTGGACGTTGCGCGGGCCAGGCGTTGCCTCGACATATTCCAGCACGACAAAACGGTCCTGCTTGACGGCGTCGAGGTTCTTGAAGGCCGGGGTCTCCTTCATGAAGGCGATCTTCTGCTCGGCAGTCACATCACCGTAGTTGACGATGACGATCACTTCCGGATTGCGTTCGATGACGGGCTCCCAGGAAACTTCGGTCCAGCTCTTTTCCACGTCATCCATGACGTTGACGCCGCCTGCGGCCTCGATCATCGCAGTCGGAATGCCGAAGCGGCCAGAGGTGAAGGGCTTCTCGGTGCCGGAATCATAGACGAACACGCGAACGGGCTTCTCGATGCCGCCGATCCGCGTGGTGATCTCATCGAGCTGCTTGCGATAACCGGCGACCAGTTCTTCAGCGCGCTGTTCGACACCGAAGATCTTGCCGAGATTGAGCAGGTCCGCGAACATGTCGTCCATCGTTGGCTTGTTTTTGGCCATGATGTGAATGCAGGATTCGGTCAGTTCATAGACCTTGATGCCTAGGGGTTCGAGCGTCTCGGGCGTTACTTCGCCACCGACTTTCATGCCGTAGTTCCAGCCGGCAAAGTAGAAATCGGCATCGGCGTTGAGCAAGACTTCCTTGGTCGGATATTTCGGCGAAAGCTCCGGCAGTTCCTTCACGCCTTCGCGCAGCCCCTCATCCAGCGTCTTCCAGCCGGAGATGCCTGTGTAGCCGACCATGCGATCCTGCAGTTTCAGGGCGAGCATCATCTCGGTCAGGTTGACGTCGTTGGAGATGGCACGGGCGGGCGCTGCTTCGAAGGTGACGTCGCGGCCGCAGCTCTTGACCGTGACCGGATAGGCCAAGGCCGAAGAGGCCGTGAAGACCGATGCGAACAGAGCGGCGGACAGGAGAAAACGGTTGGCCATGGTATCGGGGTCCTTTCGAAATCAGTTTAGTGCGAGTGAGAAAGAAAAACGGTGCGCGCGAAGACCTTCCGCCTGCTGGCGCGCGGCGAGCACGCCGAAGGTCCCCGACAATGCCTGTTCGGTCAGGACCGCCTCCGGCGCCCCGAAGGCACTCATTCGGCCGCCATGCATCAGAGCGACATGGCTTGCGAATTCGGCCGCCAGATTGATGTCGTGCAACGTCGTGATGATCGTCAGATTGAGCGCGCCCAGCAGATCGAGGATTTCGAGCTGGTGGCGAATGTCCAGATGGTTGGTCGGTTCGTCGAGAATCAGTATCTCCGGCTTCTGGGCGAGTGCACGCGCCACCAGAACACGCTGCTTTTCGCCGCCCGAGAGGGTCGAGAACTGGCGGTTCGCCAGACGAAGAAGATCGAGATGGTCGAGGGCGTGTTCGGCTTCGGCTCTGTCCTGGTCATTCCAGCCAGAAAGCCCCTCGCGCCAGGGAACGCGGCCCATCATCACCACGTCGCGGACTGTGAAGGGGAAATCGCCAGGCATTTCCTGCAGGACGACAGCGACGCGACGCGCAACCTGGCGGGCACTCATGGACCAGATGTCCTGGCCGTCCACTTCGACGCGGCCTTCCAAGGGGGAGACGCCGCGATACAGGCAGCGGAGCAAGGTCGTCTTGCCGGCGCCATTCGGGCCGACGATCGCCAGCCGGTCGCCGGCGTCGAGCGCAAACGACACGTCACGAACGAGGAAATGGGATGATTTCGGACCCCAGCCGAGATCCGTGACGCGGATGGGGCACCCTTTGCTGCTGCAACTCATCGGCGCAGCTCCGCTTGGGAGTTACAGCCAGCGGTTACACCATGGGCGAGCTTGGATCCAAGCCTGAGCGGCTCACGATCGAGACGGAAATGCATGCCAGTCCTCCGCAGGATTTCTCCGGAGGCAAAATGGCATGTGTTCGGCGCGCCCGAGGGCGCTGTGCAAAAGCCAGTTCGTATCCATCGGAACACCCCGTCCGCTTCGGTTTCATCGCTTGACGGCAGGTCTCCTGGCTCGCGGATATACGCTTTCCATTTGCCTTCCCACGGTGATCCGCAGTGGCCCGGCGTGTGAACGCCGCGAGAATGGACAGCAATCCGCTTACAGTTGCGGGGGCAGCCACGGTCTTGGTCCCTTTTGGGTCTTCCGCACCGTGTTCCCTATTAATCCCCTTCGGAGTCATCCGTTGAGGGAACCGTCACCTGCTTGCATAAGATCTGCAGACCCCGCCGGTCAAGCCTCTAATCTTTCCTAGTTATGTAATACCATTACGTATAGCGATCAACGTTGGACCTGTCCACCCTGAAACCGGGCCTGCACATCAGGTGGTTGTTCTATTTTCGGCAGCGGCCTCCGGCATGACAGCAGAGACCGCCTTCTCGTCGATGACGCGCGCGCCTCTCTGGCGGGTGGAATAACGCCAGATCCACTGGATACTGACGAGCAGCCTTTTTTCGAAATTGACCAGCAGATAGACGTGCACGAGGGCCCAGAGGAGCCAGGCAAGGCGTCCCTTGAGCTGCCAGGATCCAAAATCGAAGATGGCGGCATGGCGCCCGATGACTGCGGTGTTGCCGCGATTGTGGAAGTGGAACGTGGGAATGGGCTTTCCAGACAGGAGGCTGGCTTTCAGCGCACGGCCGAGAAATGTCCCCTGCTGCTTGGCCACCTGGGCCAGAGCCGGCATCGGCTTGCCGTCTTCGCCGACCGCAAGCGCCGTATCGCCAAGGGCATAAATGCCGGGCTTGTCGACAACCGAAAGATCGGGCGCCACCGGCAGGCGACCGCCGGGGCCCGCCTCGATGCCGAGCCATTCGGCGGCCGGAGAGGCCTTCACGCCCGCACCCCAGACGATGCAGCTCGCGGGGAGGAACGTGCCGCCAACCTGGACGCCCTCCGCGGTGATGTCTTCGACAGGCGTATTGAGGCGGATATCGACACCGATTCCAGCGAGGTAATCGGATGCGTATTGCGAGAGAGGCTCCGGGAAGGTGGACAAAATTCTTGGCCCGGCCTCAACCAGCAGGACCGTCAATTGATCGGCATGCAGCTGTCGGAAATCCTGGGCGATCATGAAGCGGCCGAGTTCAGAGATCGCGCCCGCCATTTCGACACCGGTCGGTCCGCCGCCGATCACCACACTGGTCAAAAGTCGGCGCTTCTCGGCCTCATCGGCGCTCCGCTCCGCCTTTTCGAAGGCGAGGAGCAGCCTGTGGCGGATGTCGCGGGCTTCGTGGATGGATTTGAGACCCGGTGCATGCAGCTGCCAGTCATCATGTCCGAAGTAGTTGTAGGTGGAGCCGGTGGCGAGCACGAGGCGATCGAAGGGGATCGAGCCGCCGTCCTTCAGCATGACCGCCCGTGCGGGCGCATCTACCGACACGACCTCGGCCATGACCACATGGATGTTATCGTAGCGACCCAGGGTGCGCCGAATCGGTTCGGAGATGTCTGCAGGCGACAAGGCCGCTGTTGCCACCTGATAGAGAAGCGGCTGGAAGAGGTTGTGATTGCGGCGATCGATGACCGTCACGTCGATTGCCGTATTGCCCAGAGCCTGGGCGCAGGCAAGGCCGCCGAAGCCGGCCCCGACGATCACGACATGTGGTCTTTTCGTGGGTTCCGTTCCGCTTTCCATCATCACCTCTTGGTCCTGCCCCACGACAAACAGGAGGGACAAGCAAATGTTCCCCTTCGAATGACGCGATGCAATAGCCCGAAAATCATTGTTCCGACGATGGAACAAAATCCACACCTACCCGTTTTTCTGCTGAATTGCTTTTGTTCCCTCCCCCCAACCTCCCCCGGCCGCCCCTGAGGGCGCCTACCTGAACCCCGCCGATGGCGGGGTTCTTTTTGCTGGGTTCGGGCATCACCTGATCCCCTGAGACGCGGCACTTGCTTACTGGCTGGTCAAAGACTGAGCACGGACCATGTGGTTGCGGACGGCGGGATAATGGGCCGTGGCATAGGTCTTCAAGCCACCGGGAGGCCCATCGGCGGCATAGGAGCCAAGCAGTTGGATCGCCTGATCATGGGCCTTCATCTGTGCGGAGAGATAGGCACTGTCGAACTGGCTCTCTTCCGCCTGCTCCAGCGCCAGCAATGTCTGCCTTTGCTCCATGGAAAGGTCTTCGGACAGGCTGACATTGTCGGACTTGGCCGAATCGTGAAGCTCCCTCTGGGCGCGGCGATGGTCGTCGATCATCGTTTGGGCGAAGGCCTTTACCTCGGGTGAGAGACCCCGACGAAGCGCCACCTCGGACGACAGGATTTCGAAGGCATTGGCCGCAGCAGCCTCTTTGGCGAAGCCTGCCGGGTCGAGGGCAAGGGTCGTGGCGGCCTGGCTCGGAGTGGTCGCAGGCGTGAGTTGCTGGGCAGGCGTGCTCTCCTGGGCATAAGCCGCGCTGGAGCAAGTCAGCAAGATCATGGCGAACGTCATTTTCGGGGTCATGGTGTCATCCTTTTTCCCCTGACCAACCGTTCAAAGTCGCGAGCGTTCCCAAACGGCTATGCCGGGCGCCGATTTGACAGGGCTCGGCAAAATTGGCAGCACTGTTCCAGACGGAGAGGAGACGGCATGGCACGGCGTGGCGAGGGGCAAACGAGACTGGACGATGCAGCAAGGGCCGGCTGGCTCTACTATGTCGCCGGGCGGACACAGGATGAAATCGCTGCGTCCATGGGCATTTCGCGGCAAAGCGCCCAGCGGCTGGTCTCACTTTCGGTTGCGGAAAAGCTGATCAAGGTTCGGCTCGACCATCCGATCGCGGCGTGCCTCGAGCTTGCGGAAGCGCTGCAGAAAAAGTTCGGCCTCAAGGAGGTCGAGATCGTACCGTCAGATCCGGCCTCGGAATCTGCGACCGTCGGCGTTGCCGAAGCCGGGGCTGCACAGCTCGAACGCTGGCTCAAACAACCCGACCCGCTGGTGATTGCCATGGGCACCGGCCGCACGCTGCGCGCCATGATCGATCAGCTGTCCCCAATGGAATGTCCGCAACACAAGATCGTTTCGCTGACCGGGAATATCAGCCCGGACGGGTCGGCCGCCTATTTCAACGTCATCTTTTCGATGGCTGACGCGATCAAGGCACCGCATTTCCCGATGCCACTGCCGGTCATAGTGTCCTCTCCTGCGGAGCGGGAACTGCTGCACAACCAGCCTCTGGTCGCGCCGACAATCGCACTCGCCCAGCACTCCGGCGTCGCTTTCGTCGGCATCGGCGAAATGAACATGAGCGCGCCCTTGCTGGTCGACGGCTTCCTGAAACGCGATGAAATGCAGGATCTGCTTCAGGCAGGGGCGGTGGGAGAGATCTGCGGCTGGATCTTCGGTGAGGATGGCACCTTGCTGAAACACCCGGTCAATGAGCGGGTCGCGAGCCTTGAGATCCCTTCCCGGCAAACATCGACGGTCGTGGGGCTTGCACGGGGTCGCCGCAAGCATCCGGCCATCCTCGCAGCGGTCCGGGGTGGTCACATCAACGGTTTGATCACGGACGAAGAGGCGGCTCGGCACCTCCTTGCCAGCTAGCAGCCGCTAAAATTTTCAATTTGGTATCCGAGGCTTAACGGGTTCATGCCGCATCGCAGCATGGAATCCCGATTGACATTTTTCGCGCGCAGAGTGAGTAATTGCCCATGAGCAAAGCGAATGCTCATTTTTCTTCTGGGAGGAAGACATGACATTGAAGACGATTCTGCTGGGCGCATGCTCGGCGCTGGCCCTTGCCGGCATGGCTTCGGCCGAAACCCTGACGATCGCGACCGTGAACAACGGCGACATGATCCGCATGCAGGGCCTGACTTCCGAATTCACTACGGCGAACCCCGATATCCAGGTCGAGTGGGTCACGCTTGAGGAAAACGTCCTGCGCGAGCGCGTCACGACCGACATCGCGACGAAAGGTGGCCAGTACGACATCATGACGATCGGCACTTATGAAGTTCCGATCTGGGCCAAGCAGGGCTGGCTGCTGCCGCTCGAAAACCTTGGCGCGGACTATGATGTCGACGACCTTCTGCCGGCCATCCGCTCGGGTCTGACCGGGGACGACGGCAAGCTTTATGCTGCACCGTTTTACGGCGAGTCTTCCTTCATCATGTACCGCAAGGACCTGATGGAGAAGGCTGGCCTCACCATGCCCGATGCCCCCACCTGGGAATTCGTGGCCGACGCTGCCCGCAAGATGACCGACCGCGCCAACGACATCAACGGCATCTGCCTTCGCGGCAAGGCCGGCTGGGGCGAGAACATGGCATTCCTGACGGCCACGTCGAACGCCTTCGGCGCCCGCTGGTTCGACGAGAACTGGAAGCCGCAGTTCGACCAGCCGGAATGGAAGAACACGCTCGACTTCTACGTCAAGCTGATGAACGACGCGGGCCCGCAGGGCGCCTCGTCCAACGGCTTCAACGAAAACCTGGCACTCTTCCAGCAGGGCAAGTGCGGCATGTGGATCGATGCCACCGTCGCTGCTTCCTTCGTGACCAACCCGAAGGATTCGACTGTTGCCGACAAGGTGAGCTTCGCGCTCGCTCCCGACACGGGCCTTGGCAAGCGCGGTAACTGGCTCTGGGCATGGAACCTCGCCATCCCGGCCGGTTCGCAGAAGTCCGCTTCGGCTGAAAAGTTCATCGGTTGGGCAACCGGCAAGGCCTATGCCGAACTCGTCGCTTCCAAGGAAGGCTGGGCCAACGTTCCTCCGGGCACGCGGACCTCTCTCTATGAGAACCCGGAATACCAGAAGGCAGCTCCGTTCGCGAAGATGACGCTCGACTCGATCAACGCAGCTGACCCGAAGAGCCCGACCGTCAAGCCGGTGCCATATGTCGGCGTGCAGTTCGTGGCCATCCCCGAGTTCCAGAGCCTTGGTACTTCCGTAGGCCAGCTCTTCTCGGCAGCACTTGCGGGCCAGATGTCGGTCGATGACGCGCTTGCCCAGGCTCAGAGCCTGACCGAACGCGAAATGACCCGCGGCGGCTACATCAAGTAATACACCCTCCCGAACCCGCCTGCCCGGATTGCGATCCGGGCAGGATAGGCCTCGACCGCTTGCGGCCAATGCCGGTCGTCGTCACTTTGCCTCCAACGGGTTCCCGGACCTTCGTCCCTGGCGACCATCAGGCGAGCTTCACCATGGCTACTCAAAACACACGCACTCTGGCCCGTCTGATGATGGCGCCGTCTGTCGGGCTTCTGTTGATCTGGATGATCGTTCCACTGTCGATGACGCTGTGGTTCTCGTTCCAGAACTACAACCTGCTGAACCCGGCCAATGTCAGCTTCGGCGGCTTGTTCAACTACCGCTATTTCTACACCGATCCGGCCTTCTTCCAGTCTGTCTGGAATACACTGTTGATCGTCGGCGGCGTGCTGTTCATTACCATCGTCGGCGGGGTTCTGCTGGCCATGCTGCTCGACCAGCCGATGTTCGGACAGGGGATCGTCCGGATCCTGGTGATCTCACCCTTCTTTGTCATGCCACCGGTCGCGGCGCTGATCTGGAAGAACATGATCATGCATCCCGGCTACGGCGTGCTCGCGGACATCAACCGAGCCCTCGGCCTGACACCTGTCGACTGGTTCGCGCAATACCCGCTTCTCTCGATCATCATCATCGTTGCCTGGCAGTGGCTGCCCTTTGCGACGCTCATTCTTCTGACCGCTCTGCAGTCGCTGGATGGCGAGCAACAGGAAGCGGCTGAAATGGACGGCGCGCGGTTCATCGACAAGTTCATCTATCTGACCGTGCCGCATCTCGCCCGCGCGATCACCGTGGTCATCCTGATCCAGACGATCTTCCTGCTCGGCGTCTATGCGGAGATCCTCGTCACTACCAATGGCGGGCCCGGCTATGCCTCGACCAACCTCGCCTTCCTCATCTACCGCACGGCACTTCTCGGCTACGACGTTGGCGGAGCCTCTGCGGGTGGAATCATCGCCGTCATCCTGGCGAACCTCGTCGCGATCTTCCTGATGCGCGCCGTTGGCAAGAACCTGGACCGGTAAGGAGATCGACCATGGCCCGTGCCACAAGTCCCCGCCGCAAAATCATCTTCACGATCCTCGCCTGGATCGCGGCCTCGGTAATCTTCTTCCCGATCCTCTACACGCTGATCACCAGCGTGAAGACGGAGACGGAAGCGATCCAGGGCTTCGACCTGATCCCGACCTTCACGTTCGAGAACTACGTGACCGTCCAGACGCAGCGCGATTACATCAAGCCGTTCATGAACTCCGTCATCCTGTCGGTCGGCTCGACGATCCTGGCACTCTTCGTCGGCATTCCGGCGGCCTGGGCCATGGCGTTTTCGCCCACCAAGCGGACCAAGGACATCTTGATGTGGATGCTCTCCACCAAGATGATGCCAGCGGTCGCCGTGCTCGTGCCGATCTACCTGCTGTTCCGTGACTTCGGCCTTCTCGACACCCGCATCGGCCTCACGATCATGCTGACGCTGATCAACCTGCCGATCGTCATCTGGATGCTGTATACCTATTTCCGCGAGATTCCGGGCGAGATCCTCGAAGCCTCACGCATGGACGGCGCCTCGCTGTTCAACGAAATCGTCTATGTGCTGACGCCAATGGCCCTGCCCGGCATCGCCTCGACGCTTCTTCTCAACATTATCCTGGCGTGGAACGAGGCCTTCTGGACGATCCGTCTCACCACCACCAATGCGGCACCGCTAACGGCTTTCATCGCCTCCTTCTCCAGTCCGCAAGGGCTGTTCTGGGCGAAGCTGTCGGCTGCCTCGACGATGGCGATCGCGCCGATCGTCATCCTGGGCTGGTTCAGCCAGAAACAACTCGTGCGCGGCCTCACCTTCGGCGCCGTCAAGTAAGGAAACCCGACCATGGGCAGCATCAAACTCGAACAGCTCTCCAAGTCTTTCGGCGAGCATGCGGTCATCCCGGGGATCGACCTTGAGATCAACGACGGTGAGTTCGTCGTCTTCGTCGGCCCTTCCGGCTGCGGAAAGTCCACACTTCTGCGGCTGATCGCGGGTCTCGAAGACGCGACCGGCGGACGCATCCTGATCGACGGCAAGGACCAGACCCAGACGCCGCCGGCCCAGCGCGGGCTGGCCATGGTCTTCCAGTCCTACGCCCTTTACCCGCATATGAGCGTGCGCTCGAACATCGGCTTCCCGCTGAAGATGGCGAAGATCGATCCGGCCGAGATCAACCGCAAGGTCGAGGAGGCTGCCCGCATCCTGAACCTCACCGACTATCTTGAGCGTCGGCCGGGTCAGCTCTCCGGCGGTCAGCGCCAGCGTGTGGCCATCGGCCGCGCAATCGTGCGCAATCCGCGCTGCTTCCTGTTCGACGAGCCGCTGTCCAACCTCGATGCGGCACTGCGCGTCGCGATGCGGCTGGAGATCACCGAACTGCATCAGAAGCTGAAGGCGACCTCGATCTACGTGACCCATGACCAGGTGGAAGCCATGACCATGGCCGACAAAATCGTGGTCCTCAACAAGGGGCGCATCGAGCAGGTGGGCTCACCGCTCGAACTCTATCGCAGCCCGGCCAACCTATTCGTCGCTGGCTTCATCGGCTCGCCGAAGATGAACCTGATTTCCGGACAGGCGGCGGCCTCTCATGGCGCCCATACGATCGGCATCCGGCCGGAGCATGTCACACTCTCGACAACAGAGGGCATGTGGCACGGCCTCGTCACGGTCGCCGAGCATCTCGGCTCCGACACCTTCCTGCATGTGCAGGTGGATGGCGTTGGCACAATCACCACACGGACTGGCGGCGAGTTCCCGGTTCGGCACGGCGATACCGTTTACGTGACGCCGGATCTCGAGCGCCTGCACAAGTTCAACGACAAGGGACTTGCACAATGAGCGAGCGTCTCAGCAGGAAATCCGCTCTTATCACCGGCTCCGCACGCGGCATCGGGCGCGCCTTTGCAGAGGCCTATGTGCGAGAGGGTGCCACCGTCGCCATCGCAGACATCGATCTCGACCGGGCAAGCCGCACGGCGTCCGAGATCGGCTCCGCCGCCTATGCAGTCAAGCTCGATGTCACCGACCAGGCCTCGATCGACGCGGCCATCCGCGCCGTTGAAGAGCGACAAGGCGGCCTCGACATTCTGATCAACAACGCTGCCCTCTTCGACCTCGCACCGATCGTGGAGATCTCGCGAGGGAGCTACGATCGGCTCTTCTCGATCAACGTTGCCGGCACGCTTTTCATGATGCAGGCAGCTGCCCGATCGATGATCGCGAAAGGCCAGGGTGGCAAGATCATCAATATGGCGAGCCAGGCAGGCCGGCGTGGCGAAGGGCTGGTTGCCGTGTACTGCGCGACCAAGGCCGCCGTCATTTCGCTCACGCAGTCTGCAGGTCTCGATCTCATCAAGCACGGCATCAACGTCAACGCGATCGCGCCCGGCGTCGTGGATGGAGAGCATTGGGACGGGGTCGATGCTCTGTTCGCCAAATATGAAAACCGACCTCTCGGCGAAAAGAAGAAGCTCGTTGGCGCAGAGGTTCCGTTTGGCCGCATGGGCCGTGCGGAGGACCTGACCGGCATGGCGATCTTCCTTGCCTCGGCGGACGCCGACTACATCGTTGCCCAGACCTACAATGTCGACGGCGGAAACTGGATGAGCTGACGGCTCACACGGCCCCAAGCCAAGGAATGCACCCATGACGACCAAACTCTCGCTCGCAACTCTGGATGACATCGGCAATCGGGCTTCCCTGCCCTCCTATCGCCGTGACGAGATCCGTCCCGGGATCCTGCATTTCGGTGTCGGCAATTTCCACCGCGCGCACATGGCGATCTATCTGCATGACCTGTTCAACAAGGGGCGTGACCTGGATTGGGGCATCATCGGCGCCGGCGTCATGCCATCAGACCAGCGGATGCGCGACACACTCAAGGCCCAGGATTTCCTGACGACCGTGGTCGAGCAAGACATCGATCGCTCGGCGGCCACGATCACCGGGCCGATGCTGGATGTGATCACCGCACCCGATTTTGACCGGATCATCGCGACGCTCGCCTCGCCCGATATCCGCATCGTCTCACTGACGATCACGGAAGGCGGCTATTTCATCGATGCGGCCACTGGCAAGTTTGACCCTGATCACCCAGCCATCGTCGCTGACGCACAGGATCCCGCCAATCCGAAGACCGTCTTCGGCCTCATTATTGCTGGTCTCAAGGCGCGCCGGGAAGCCGGGATCCCTGCCTTTACCGTGATGTGCTGCGACAACATTCCGGGCAATGGCGAAGTCACAGAGGCGACTGTTTGCGGGCTTGCGCGCCTTTCGGACCCTGAATTTGCCGACTGGATCCACCACAATGTCGCTTTCCCGAACTCCATGGTCGACCGCATCACGCCAGCAACCGGCCAGCGGGAGATCGACATCACCCGCGACGCTTACGGCATCGAAGACGGCTGGCCTGTCTTCTGCGAAGGCTTCAAGCAATGGGTGCTGGAAGACAAGTTCCCACTCGGCCGTCCTGCGCTCGAAGATGTTGGCGTCACCTTCGTGCCTGATGTCGCGCCTTACGAATTGATGAAGCTGCGCATCCTGAATGGCGGGCATGCAGCCATTGCCTATCCAGCTGCGCTCATGGACATCCACTTCGTGCATGAATCCATGGAAAACCCGTTGATCCGGGCCTTCCTCGCCAAGCTGGAAAACGAGGAGATCATTCCGGTCGTGCCGCCGGTGCCGAACACCAGCCTTCAGGACTATTACACCCTGATCGAGAACCGCTTCTCCAACCCTAAAATCGGCGACACCATTCCGCGCCTGGCCCAGGATGGATCGAACCGGCAGCCAAAGTTCATTTTGCCTTCGACCGCCGATCGTCTGGCCAAGGGTCTCGATGTGACGGGTCTCGCCCTCGTCTCGGCTCTCTGGTGCCGCTATTTCGAGGGCACGAGCGACGGCGGCAAGACGATCGCCTTCAACGACCCGAGTGCTGAACGCCTGCATGCGGCCGCTCTCGCATCCCGCAGCAATCCGATGGCCTTCATCGGGATTACCGACATCTTTGGATCCGTCGGCTCCGATCCGCGTTTTCAGAAGCGCTTCGCTGAAGCCATCGACAGCTTGCGGAGCCGTGGGGCCGCCGCTACGCTGCAGAGCTATATCGACGGAACCCTTGCCAGCTGAGTGACCATGGACCCGCAGCCGATCCGCCTCGTGATCTTCGACTGTGACGGGGTTCTCGTCGACAGCGAGGGGATCGCGTTGGAGGTTCTCGTCGAGGCGCTGGCCGAAAAGGGCATATCGCTCACGACCGGGGAAGCCGCAGACCGCTTTCTGGGCCGCAGTCTCGGTTCGCTCACCGATGTCGTTCGCTCCGAATTCGGCGTCGAAATCGACCCGCCGTTTCTCGCCAATATGCGGGAGGTGCTTTACGCCCGTTTCCGTGCGGAGCTGAAACCCTTGTCAGGCGTGGCGGCTGTCATTGACGGGCTGAAGGCAACCGATGTCGACTGTTGCGTGGCGTCTTCCAGCCAGCGAGAACGGATCGAGCTTTCGCTTTCCGTCACCGGGCTCCTGTCGCGGCTGACGCCGCATATCTTCAGCGCCACCATGGTGAAGAATGGCAAGCCGGCGCCGGATCTCTTCCTGCACGCGGCGGCCGAAATGGGGGTCGCGCCCGAGTCATGTCTTGTCATCGAAGACAGTCCCGCGGGGATCAGTGCCGCCCGGGCCGCCGGCATGAAAGTCGTCGCCTTCACCGGCGGATCCCATACCCACCATGCCAGCTATGGGCAGGCTCTGGCGCTCCTCAAACCAGATGCGCAGTTTGACGCCATGGAGAATTTGCTCCACTTTGTCCTCGGAGCGAGGAGACCGGAAGATCTGACTGATGCGTGAGCACCTCTTGGCCGTGGATGTTGGCACGGGCAGTGCACGAGCCGGGGTGTTTGATCTCAGCGGTCGCCAGCTGGCCCGTTGCGTGGTGCCGATCAGCGTCCACCATTCTTTGCCAAAACACATGGAGCAGGACAGCGAAGAGATCTGGGCTGCTGTCTGTTCGGCCGTCCGCGCTGCCCTTGCCGAGAGTGGTGTTGCCGGGGACACCGTGCTTGCCATCGGCTTCGATGCTACCTGCTCACTGGTGGTGCGGGATGCGGACGGGAAACCGATTTCCATTTCGGCATCCGGCAGCCCCGGCCTCGATACCATTTTATGGATGGATCATCGGGCGATCGCCGAAACGGACGCCTGCAACGCTATCGCCGATCCCCTTCTCGACCGCTTCGGTGGCCGCCTCTCGGTCGAAATGCAGATCCCCAAGCTGCTCTGGCTGAAGACGCATCGCCCTGACATCTGGGCCAGTTGCGGGCAGATCTTCGATCTTTGCGATTACCTGACATGGCGCGCATCGGGTTCACAGAAGCGAAGCCATTCGGCGTTGGCGTCCAAGTGGGGCTATACGCCGGAAGCCCCCGGCGCACCGCCGCTCGACTACTACCGGGCCGTGGGGCTTGGTGATGTCATGGAGCGGGCCGGCCTGCCGGCGCGATCGGAACCGCCAGGGCAAGCCATCGGCACGCTTACGGCCACGAGCGCTGCTGAGCTCGGCCTCGACGAACAGTGTCTGGTGGCGCCGGGTCTCATCGACGCTTATGCGGGGACGGTCGGGCTCTTTGCAGCAGGCGCGCGGTCTGAGGTGCCATTCCCGGCAGAGGCCGTGCTGATCGCGGGGACTTCGAGCTGTATCGTCAGGCTCAGCCAGGAGCCGATTTCCGGTCCCGGTTGCTGGGGTGGCTTTCGCGACGCTGCCGTCCCGGGGCTCTGGCTGACGGAAGCGGGGCAATCCGCTTCGGGCGCCTTTCTCGATCATATCCTGAAACTGCATCCTGCCGGCGGCACACCGATGAAGGCGCGGCACCGCGCGATCCTCGACGCGATTTCCGAGCATCTCGCCGCGGAGGGCTCCGATTTCGGTCTTCCGATCTCCGTGCTGCCTGACCTGCATGGAACGCGCTCGCCGCTCTCCGATCCGCTGCTGACCGGGACCATTGCCGGACTGGACCTCGATCAGAGCCTCACATCCTTGCACAAGCTCTATTGGCGCAGTTGCGTCGCACTTGCCTGCAGCATCAGCCATATCATCGAGCGCCAGCCTCGCCGTGCGGGCCTGCCGAAGCGACTGTTGCTTGCGGGTGGCTTGGCTGATCATCCGCTTCTGTCGCAACTCTATGCCGATGCGAGCGGCTGTGACGTGCTCGTGCCGAGGGATTGCGACGCCGTGCTCCTGGGCTGTGCGCTGCACGCCGCCGTGGCGGCGGGGGCGTTTGCGTCGTTCGAGGAGGCCGGCAGGGCGATGCAGTTTGCGATGAACCATTTCCCACCGTCGCCCTTGCGCCAGGCGGCGCTTTCGCGGGACCACGCAATGCTGAAAGCGATGATGCGGCACCGGGACGAGCTGGCCGCGCTGGCCTCGCCGCCCGTGGCCAATACGGCTGTCGTGCATCGGGTGAGCTGATCAGCATCTGCGGTCAAACGTCGAAGGCTGCGTTTTATCGAGCCGTGCCACCACCCGCTTGCGCTGAAATCAGAAACCTGCCATGTTGCCTATACAACTTGACAAGGTTTCGAGATGAAGACGCCTCAGACGCTGTTTTGTGAACGTGTTCTGCTGCCGGAGGGCTGGGCCCGCGACACGACACTCGACATCGATTCGAGCGGGACGATCGTCTCGATCAAGACCGACAGCGCCAGCGATGCGAACTCGACCCGACTGTCCGGACCTGTCGTTCCGGCCCTGCAAAACCTGCATTCTCACGCCTTTCAACGCGCTATGGCCGGCCTTGCCGAGCAAGCGGGCTCGACGGATGACAGCTTCTGGACATGGCGGGAGACCATGTATGGACTGGTCAGTCGTATGTCGCCCGACGATGTCGAAGTCGTAGCGACGAAGTTGTATAGTGAACTTCTGAAAGGTGGCTTCGGTCATGTCGTGGAGTTTCACTATTTCCACCATGCTGTGATGGACCTTGGCAAATCCGACGGAATGGAAATGTCTGCCCGCATCCTGCGTGCAGCCGCGACGTCCGGGATCGGCCTGACCCATCTGCCGGTATTCTACGCGCATGCAGGCTTTGGCGGGATTGCGCCCAATGCCGGCCAGAGGTCTTTCATTCAGAGCGTGGACAGTTTCCTTAGCCTGCTCGAACGATTGGAGCCGGAATGCCGGACCGCTGGCGCCCGGCTCGGTCTCGCGATCCATTCTCTGCGCGCGGCAACACCGGATGAAATGCGCGCTGTTCTCACCTCTGAACAGACGGGCGGCCCCATCCATATTCATGTGGCCGAACAGGAACGCGAAGTCGAAGACTGCCTTGCCTGGAGCGGGCGCCGGCCCGTGACCTATCTGCTCGATGAGTTTCCCGTCGATCAGCGCTGGTGCGCCATCCATGCCACCCACATGACACCGGAAGAAACGGCGCGCCTTGCCGTATCGGGTGCCGTGGCAGGTCTCTGTCCGGCGACAGAGGCCAATCTCGGCGATGGCATCTTCCCGGCCACAGATTATGCTGGCCATGGCGGACGATACGGGATCGGCACGGACAGCCATGTCGCGACCTCGGTAGCCGAGGAATTGCGGCTGCTGGAATATGGCCAGAGGTTGCGCGATCGTCGCCGCAACCGCCTGGTTTCCGGCCCGGGGGCATCGGCGGGTCGCACCCTGTTCGAGGCAAGCCTTTCGGGCGGGGCGCAGGCAGCGGGTCTGGCGATCGCCGGCATCCGTGTTGGCGCCCGGGCGGATCTCGTGGTGCTCGACGGCGAAAACCCCTTCATCGCTTCGGCGAAAGAGGATCAGATCCTTGATCGCTGGATCTTCGCGCTGGGATCCGAAGCGGTCCGGGATGTGATGGTCGGCGGGCAATTCGTCGTCCAGCAGGGGCGTCACCGGTTTGAAGAGTCGATTGATCGGGACTTCAAGCGGGTCCTCAATACGCTTGCAAATTAATGTAGCCGACTAATTAAAGCTCGAAATTGAAACGCCCATGCCGCTGCAGTGGAGGATCTGATGCCCGACACGATCGTTCTTGAGACGGCACTCACCGCCGACGAGATCCGTGCCATCGCGGGTGGCGCACGGCTCGAATTGGGCGAGACAGCCCAAGGCCGCATCGTGGCAGCCAGAGCAATTGTGGAGGCGCTGGTCGATCAGGGTATCCGCGGCTACGGCATCAACACCGGCGTTGGCGCCTTGTGCGATGTGATCATCGACCGCAAGGATCAGTCGGCACTGTCTCGCAATTTGCTTTTCAGCCACGCCTGTGGCGTGGGTGAACCGCTCGGCAGGATCGAGACGCGAGCGATCATGGCAGCGCAGATCAACAATTTCGCGCATGGCTATTCGGGCATCCGGCTTGACGTCGTCGACACCCTCGTCACTCTGCTGAACAACGACATGCTGCCGCTGATCCCATCCCGCGGCTCCGTCGGTTACCTGACTCATGCGGCCGCCATCGGCCTCGTCTTGATCGGCGCAGGTGAGTGCCGGCATGATAACAAGCTCATTTCGGGAAGTGACGCCCTCCACGCCCTTGGGCTGAAGCCCCTTGTGCTCCAGGCAAAGGAAGGCCTGAGCCTGATCAACGGCACGCCGTGTGCGACGGGGCTTGCGGCCCTTGCCGTGACCCGGCTCGCGCATCTGCTCGACTGGGCGGATGCCGCAGCGGCGATGAGTTATGAGAACCTCGGCGCGCAAGCCAATCCTTTCGCGGAAATGCCGCTTGCGCTGCGAAAGTCCGACGGACTGCAGGAGGTGGGCCACAACCTCCGGCGACTTCTGGCCGGTAGCCCGCTGCTTGCCGAAGCCGCTGGCAAGCGGACGCAGGATCCTCTCAGCCTTCGGGCCGTGCCGCATGTGCATGGCGCCGTGCGGGACGCACTGATCCAGGCCCGTGCGGTAGTGGACCGAGAGCTTGCGAGCGTCACCGACAACCCCGCAGTCAGCGGCTCGCCGACGGATCCGCAGGTGCATTCGCAGGCGCATGCGGTTGGCGCGGCGCTCGGGCTTGCGATGGACAGCCTCGCCACAGCTGCCGCCGAACTGGCCGCCATTTCCGAGCGGCGCATCGACAGGCTCGTGAACCCTCTGGTCAGTGGGCTTCCAGCCTTCCTCGCATCCGGCAGCGGCGTCGAATCCGGCTTCATGATCATCCAGTACACTGCGGCAGCGCTGGTCGCGGAAAACCGTCGTCTCGCCATGCCGGCGAGCCTCGATGGCGGGATCACCTCGGCGCTGCAAGAGGATATCCTGACCCATGCGACGCCGGCCTCGGCCAAGGCGCTCGCCATCCTCGACAATCTGGAAACAGTTCTCGCAATCGAGCTGGCGGCCGCCGCACAAGCCTATGATCTGCAGACATCGTCTGCCGGAAAGGCTGACATAACAGAAGCCCTCTACCGGCGTGTGCGGAAAGAAACCGCCCTCTACCGAGATGATCGGCCTCTCAATGTCGAGATCCGAAAAGTCCAGAAACTGCTGAAGGCGACAGCCGCCTGGTCCGAAAGCGAGGTCGCATGACGACGGTTCTGACCAATGCGCGGCTGGCGACCATGGCGCCTGACCGGCCCGGGCTCGGTATGATCGAGAATGGCAGGGTGGTGATCGACGGCGGGCGGATCGTCGCCGTCGGCGAGGCGAGCGAGATCGCGATCCCCGGCGGAGCTGAAGTGATCGATTGCGAGGGGCGCTGGGTGACACCGGGCCTCATCGATTGCCATACGCATCTGGTGCATGCCGGCAATCGGGCACGAGAATTCGAGATGCGTCTTGCCGGCGCTTCCTACGAGGAAATCGCACGCGCCGGCGGCGGCATCGTCTCGTCGGTGCGCCAGGTGCGCGAGGCGAGCGAGGCGGATCTCGTCTCGCAAACGCTTCCCCGGCTTGACGCTCTGATCGCCGAGGGCGTGACGACCGTCGAGGTCAAGTCCGGCTATGGGCTGACCGTCGATGACGAGCTCAAGATGCTGCGTGCCGCACGGAAGCTGGCCGAGCAGCGTCAGGTCGCCATCACCACGACCTATCTAGGCGCCCATGCGACCCCCGCCGACTACAAGGGACGCAATCGCGATTTCATCGAGGAGGTCGTCCTGCCGGGCCTGAAGGCTGCCCACGCTCAAGGGCTGGTGGACGCGGTGGATGGTTTCTGCGAAGGCATCGCCTTTTCGCCCGACGAAATGCGGCTTGTCTTCGATGAGGCCCGCTCGCTTGGTCTTCCGGTGAAGCTGCATGCGGATCAGTTGTCGAACCTTCAGGGCGCGGCCCTTGCAGCCGAATACCAGGGCCTTTCGGCCGACCATCTGGAATACACGGATGAGGAAGGTGCTGCTGCGATGACCAGGGCCGGTACCGTCGCGGTGCTCTTGCCCGGCGCCTACTACTTCATTCGCGAAACGAAGAAGCCGCCGGTCGAGCTGTTCCGCAAACACGAGACTGCCATGGCGCTGGCGACGGACTGCAATCCGGGCACGTCGCCGCTGACCTCGCTGCTGCTCACTATGAACATGGCGGCCACGCTGTTTCACATGACGGTCGAGGAATGCCTTCTCGGCATCACCCGCAATGCCGCCCGCGCGCTCGGGCGTCTCGATACGGTCGGAACCATCGAGGTCGGCAAGCAGGCCGACCTTGCCATCTGGTCGGTCGAGAGCCCGGCGGAGCTCGTCTACCGCATCGGTTTCAATCCGCTTCATCAGCGCATCTGGAACGGCCACATCACCAAAGGAATTCTGTCGTGACCATTACGCTTCATCCCGGCCGCGTCTCTCTCGCCGAACTCGCGCAGATCTACTGGAGCGGCGAAAGTGCCGTGCTCGACCGCAGCTTCGACGCCGGCATCGAGAAGGCGGCCGCGCGGATTGCGGAAATCGCAGCCGGCAACGAGCCGGTCTACGGCATTAATACCGGCTTCGGCAAACTGGCCTCGATCAAGATCGATGCGGCCGATACGGAGACGCTGCAGCGCAATCTGATCCTGTCGCATTGCTGCGGCGTGGGCCAGCCGCTGGCGAACAACATCGTGCGCCTGATCATGGCGCTGAAGCTGATCTCGCTCGGTCGCGGCGCCTCCGGTGTTCGCCTCGAATTGGTGCGGCTGATCGAAGGCATGCTGGACAAGGGCGTCACGCCGCTCATTCCAGAGAAGGGCTCCGTCGGTGCATCCGGCGACCTTGCACCGCTCGCGCATATGGCGGCCGTGATGATGGGCGAGGCGGAGGCCTTCTATCAGGGCGAACGGCTATCCGGCGCCGAGGCGTTGAAGCGCGCGGGGCTCACGCCCGTCGTGCTCGCTGCCAAGGAAGGTCTGGCGCTGATCAACGGCACGCAGGCATCGACGGCGCTGGCGCTGGCCGGCCTGTTCCGCGCCCATCGTGCCGCACAGGCCGCATTGATTACCGGTGCGCTCTCGACCGATGCCGCCATGGGCTCGTCTGCGCCTTTCACCGCTGACATCCACACGCTGCGCGGCCACAAGGGGCAGATCGATACGGCAGCCGCTTTGCGCGGACTGCTCGCCGGCTCTGTCATCCGGGAAAGCCATCTGGAAGGCGACGAGCGGGTGCAGGATCCCTATTGCATCCGCTGCCAGCCGCAGGTCGACGGCGCCTGCCTCGACCTGCTGCGCATGACAGGTCGGACACTCGAGATCGAAGCGAATGCCGTCACCGACAATCCGCTGGTGCTTTCCGATATGAGTGTCGTCTCGGGCGGCAACTTCCATGCAGAGCCCGTAGCTTTCGCCGCCGACCAGATCGCGATCGCGGTTTGTGAAATCGGGGCAATTGCACAGCGTCGCATTGCTTTGCTGGTCGATCCCGCCCTGTCCTATGGGCTGCCGGCCTTCCTCGCCAAGAAGCCCGGCCTCAATTCCGGTCTGATGATCGCGGAAGTCACGTCGGCGGCACTGATGAGCGAAAACAAGCAGATGGCGCATCCGGCCTCTGTCGATTCGACGCCGACATCTGCGAACCAGGAAGACCATGTCTCGATGGCCTGCCATGGCGCACGGCGCCTGCTGCAGATGACCGACAACCTCTTCTCGATCATCGGCATTGAGGCACTGACGGCCGCGCAAGGCGTGGAATTCCGCTCGCCGCTCACCACAAGTCCGGAGTTGCAGAAGGTTATTTCCACCTTGCGTGTCCATGTCGCCACCCTGGAGGAGGACCGGTATATGGCGCCCGATCTCGAGGCTGCCGGCCGGCTGGTCGCAGACGGGACGTTGGTTTCGGCCGTGTCGACCGGCCTATTGCCGGGGCTGGAGGGCTGAGATGGCCGTCTTCGAAGTCACATCAGGCACCTCGCCCGTCATTCTCGCCTTCCCGCATACGGGCACGGATGTGCCACCTGCAATCCGGGATCGCCTCAACGAGAACGGACAACTGCTCGCTGATACCGACTGGCATATCCATGAGCTCTATGCCGGTCTTCTGCCGGATGCGACGACGGTCCGCGCTACCTTCCATCGCTACGTGATCGATGCGAACCGCGACCCTGATGGCGTGAGCCTCTATCCGGGGCAGAACACCACCGGACTCGTGCCGGAAACGGATTTCGACGGGGTAGCCATCTGGAAAAGCGGGGAAGAGCCAACGAGCGACGACATAGCGGATCGGCTGGCAGACTTCCATGCGCCGTACCATGCGGCGCTCAAGGCTGAAATCGAGCGCGTGAAGGCGTTGCATGGCGTGGCGGTGCTCTATGACTGCCATTCGATCCGTTCGTTGATCCCCTTCCTGTTCGAAGGGCCTCTGCCGGACTTCAACATCGGCACGGATATGGGCCGCACCTGCGATATCAGGATCGAGAAAGCTACCGCCGAGGTCGCCGGTCGGGCCGAGGGCTACACGTCGGTGGTCAACGGGCGCTTCAAGGGTGGCTGGACGACACGACATTACGGGCAGCCGGAGAGCGGCGTGCACGCGATCCAGATGGAACTGGCGCAGATCACGCATCTGACCACCGAAGCACCACCCTTTGCCTACGACGCGGGGAAGGCCGAGGTGCTGCGACGCCATCTCAAGAGCATTTTGACATCAATCGAAGCCATCGCGCTCGAGTTAGCAAAGCATGCAGCCCCTCATCCGCCTGCCGGCACCTTCTCCCCCGTGAACGGGGAGAAGGCAGCGCGCCGCAGCCTCGCTTTCCCCTCTCCCCGCCTGCGGGGAGAGGGTCAGGGTGAGGGGCCCTTCTGACAAATCGATGAGACGTTCCACAAGGAAACAGGACCATGAGCAATCCCAGACACAATATTCGCGACGTCCGCGCCGCTACCGGAACCGAGCTCTCGGCCAAGAGCTGGATGACGGAAGCGCCGTTGCGCATGCTGATGAACAATCTCGATCCCGATGTCGCCGAGCGGCCGCATGAGCTGGTCGTCTATGGCGGCATCGGCCGGGCGGCGCGCACCTGGGATGATTTCGACCGGATTGTCGAGACGCTGAAGACGCTGACCGAAGAGGAGACGCTGATCGTCCAGTCGGGCAAGCCCGTCGGCGTGTTCCGCACTCACAAGGACGCGCCGCGCGTGCTGATCGCCAATTCCAACCTCGTGCCGCATTGGGCGACCTGGGATCATTTCAACGAGCTGGATAAAAAGGGACTGGCCATGTACGGCCAGATGACCGCCGGCTCGTGGATCTATATCGGCACGCAAGGTATCGTGCAGGGCACTTACGAGACTTTCGTGGAGGCCGGGCGCCAGCACTACAACGGCAATCTCACGGGCAAGTGGATCCTGACCGGTGGCCTTGGCGGCATGGGCGGTGCCCAGCCGTTGGCCGCCGTCATGGCCGGCGCCTGCTGCCTTGCCGTCGAATGCGACGAGACCCGCATCGATTTCCGCCTGCGCACCCGTTACGTCGATGCCAAGGCGCATACGCTGGACGAGGCGCTTGCGCTGATCGACCAGTGGACCAAGGCTGGCGAAGCGAAATCCGTCGGCCTCGTCGGCAATGCTGCCGACATTTTCCCGGAACTCGTGCGTCGCGGCGTGTGCCCCGACATCGTCACAGACCAGACTTCGGCCCATGACCCGATCCACGGCTACTTACCAGTCGGCTGGACGGTTGCCGAATGGCGGGCGAAACAGGAAAGCGACCCGAAGGCGGTGGAAGTTGCCGCCCGTGCCTCGATGAAGACCCATGTGCAGGCGATGGTCGACTTCTGGAATAGAGGCATTCCGACGCTCGATTACGGCAACAACATTCGCCAGGTCGCCAAGGAAGAGGGCTTCGAGAATGCCTTCGCCTTCCCCGGCTTCGTGCCGGCCTATATCCGCCCGCTGTTTTGCCGCGGCATCGGCCCGTTCCGCTGGGCGGCGCTGTCGGGCGATCCGGAGGATATCTACAAGACCGACGCCAAGGTGAAGGAGCTGCTGCCCGACAACACGCATCTGCACAACTGGCTGGACATGGCGCGCGAACGCATTGCCTTCCAGGGCCTGCCTGCCCGTATCTGCTGGGTCGGCCTCGGCGATCGCCACAAGCTCGGCCTTGCCTTTAACGAAATGGTGCGCAGCGGCGAGCTGAAGGCGCCTGTTGTCATCGGCCGCGATCATCTCGATTCCGGTTCGGTCGCCTCGCCGAACCGCGAGACGGAGGCGATGAAGGACGGCTCGGACGCCGTGTCCGACTGGCCGCTTCTGAACGCACTTCTGAACTGCGCATCGGGTGCGACCTGGGTTTCGCTGCATCATGGCGGCGGTGTGGGCATGGGCTTTTCCCAGCATTCCGGCATGGTGATCTGCGCCGACGGGACGGACGATGCCGCCCGCAGGCTGGAGCGTGTTCTCTGGAACGACCCGGCGACCGGCGTGATGCGCCATGCCGATGCGGGCTACGACATCGCGCTTGATTGCGCCAAGGAAAAGGGCCTGCGCCTGCCCGGCATCCTTGGCAACTGAGAGGAACGAATGAGCCCATGTCCATCCGTATCCAGCGCTTCGGCGAGCACCTGATGATGCCCTGGAAAAACGGGCTGGGGATCACCCGCGAGGTCATCTCCAGGCCTGCTTCGGATGAATCCGGCGGGTTCGACTGGCGGATCAGCCTCGCAACCGTCGGGGCATCCGGTCCGTTCTCGGTCTTTGCCGGGATCGACAGAACGATTGCCGTTCTTGAAGGCAACGGCATGCAGTTGACGGTCGGCGGGAGGCGGGAATCGCCGCTTCTCGTGGGCTCGCCTCCCTTCGCTTTTTCAGGCGATGCGGAGGTCCAGGCGGACTGCCTAGGCGGAGAAACGCTCGATCTCAATGTCATGAGCCGTCGCGGGCGTTTCGTTCATCGTATGACGAAGACCGACGTATCGGACGCGCAGACGCTTTCGGTAACCGCCGATACCGTAGCCGTCGTCTTCCGAGATGAAGCCGTTGTTGCGATCGATAGCCTGCGATCGGACGTGGGGCTCGGTGATGTTCTTGTTGGCCTCGACAGGCCGCTTGAGCTTGCGGTCGAGCCCCGTGGTTCCGGATGCATACTCTACATCATTGAAGTGTCTGCCCTGTCTGGCGAGGCACCGGATGCGGAACAGGTTGCCTAGACAAGGCCTCTGCCGATAAAGGGAGCGGCTGAGGCGTTCCGGCAGGGGCAAATGCCGCCGATACGCTCCTTAACCATCAGGGTCGACCACCATGTCCGAAGAGCAGCCAGGATTTGCACTCCCCGAGGAACGGCAGGACACGCCGCTCTACGAGCAGATGAAATCCGAGATTAAGGCCCGGATCGAGCGCGGCGAATGGCCGACCAATCATCGCATCCCCTCGGAGAACGAGCTGGTGGAGTTGCTCGGGGTGAGCCGTATGACGGCGCATCGGGCGCTCAGGGAGCTCGCAAGCGAAAGCGTGATCATCCGTGTTCAGGGGCGCGGCTCGTTTGTTGCGCCGAAGAAGCGCAGCGCCAGCGTTGCGGATGTTCGCAGCATTGCGGACGAGATCGCAGAGCGCGGCGGGCTGCATTCGGCCGAGGTCGTGCTGAAACAGGCCGAAGTCTGCGACCACGACCTCGCCGATCGGCTTGAGGTTGCCGCCGGGACAACGGCCTTCCATTCAGTCATCGTGCACAAGGAAGATGATCTTCCGATCCAGCTGGAGGACCGGTTCGTCAATGCGGAAGTCGCGCCCGACTATCTCGACCGCGATTTTCAGATGATCACGCCGAGTGCCTATCTGAGCTCCATCGCGCCGATCTCGCGCGCCGAACAGTTCGTCGAGGCGGTACTCCCACAGCCCTGGGAATGCCGGCTGCTGGCTATTGCCAAATCGGAACCCTGCCTTCAGGTCAGGCGAAGGACCTGGTCAGGGGACCGGTTGGTGACGTCGGTGCGGCTTCTCTATCCCGGCAGTCGTTATAGCCTGGAGAGTTCCTACTAAGCTGAGGAACCGCAGAACATTAGCCGGCAACATATTTTAGAGAATTTTGACCGGCTTCGTCCACTGGATGAGCACCACGCAGCCCTCCTCCGACGAAACGGAATGCGTTGTGCCTTCTGGATTGGCGATCAAAGATCCCTTGGGATAGTGGCCGAATTCATCGCTTTGAGATCCTTCCAGCACCAGGATCGTTTCAAGCCCCACATGCAGGTGCCTGGGCACGGAGGCGCCGGGGGCATAGCGCAGCAGTGCCAGTTCGGGCTCACCCGTCACCAGGCGGCAGATCTCCACACCCTCGCGAAAATATTCGAACTGGCAATGCTGCCAGCCGCCGCGCAGGAAATCCGGAAAACTCAAGGCTTCAGACATCGAGCGCCCCCACGATCTGATCGACGGTCGCCGCCCATCCGACGATCGCTCCTTGCGCGGTGATCATGTCGATGGCCGCCTGTTTGAATTCGGGGAAGTAGCTCTCTGTGGCATCGGTCGCGAGTAGCCCTTCGAAGCCGCGATCATTGGCCTCGCGCATCGTGGTCTGCACGCAGACTTCGGTGGTCACGCCTGCGAAGACGAGCTGGCGGATCTTTCGCTCGGCCAAGAGCTCACCGAGCGGCGTCGCGTAGAAGGCGCCTTTGCCGGGTTTGTCGAGCACGATTTCGCCCTCGACCGGATAGAGTTCCGGAATGATGTCGGCGCCGGGTTCGCCCGAGATGAGGATTCGGCCCATGGGGCCGGGATCGCCGATGCGCAGAGACGGTTTGCCGCGCTCGCGCTTGGCCGGCGGGCAATCGGACAGATCGGGACGATGGCATTCGCGGGTGTGGATGACAGGCAATCCAGCGGCGCGGAAGGCGGCGAGTAGCCTAGCCGTCGCCGGAATGATCGCCTGCAGAAGGGCGACCTTGTTGCCCAATGTTTCGCCGAAGCCGCCGGGCTCGACGAAGTCGCGCTGCATGTCGATGATGATGAGGGCCGCATGGTCCCGGTCGAGGTCGAAGTCGAAGGGGCGCGCCTTGATGATTGCCATCAGTGATGTCCTGCCATGTGCCGGCCGATCTCGCCGATATCGGCGTTCGCGGCTGGTGTCTCATACGCGATATGCCCTTCCGACATGACCAGAATCCGGTCGGAGAGTTGGAGAATTTCGTCAAGGTCTTCAGAGATCAGCAGAACTGCGGCGCCTGCATTCCTTGCGGCCATGATGCGGGCACGGATTTCGGCGACGGCGGAGAAATCGAGGCCGAAGCAGGGGTTGGTGATGATGAGGAGATCGACATCGCCCGTCAGCTCGCGGGCGAGAACCGCACGCTGGACATTGCCGCCAGAAAGCGAGGCGATCGGGGACTGGAGCGAGGCGGTCTTCACCTTGTACTCGCCGACTAGATGCCCCGCCTGTTCGAGCATGCGACTGCCATCGAGCCAGAACTGGCTGCTGCCTGCGGCAAAGTCGAAATCGCGGAAGAAGATGTTCTCGGCCACCGTCATGCGTGGCGCACAGGCGTTCTTCAGGGGCTCCTCGGGCAGATAGCGTACGTTCAGCTTGCGGGCTTCGCCGCGGCGGGCGTGATAGGGCTCCGCCTTGACCCGGATCTCGCCCTTTTCCAGCGGGCGCTGGCCGGTCAGGATCTCCATCAGCTCCATCTGTCCATTGCCGGAAATACCCGCGATTCCGACGATCTCGCCGGATTTCACGGTGAGATCGGCGATGTCGATGGTCTTCAGGCCGGAGCGATCCGGGGCCCTGACGCCGGAGACGGAGAGGACGGGCACGCCCTGATAGGCAACGCGGGCGGCGGGCTTTACCAGCTCCTTTTCACCGATCATCATTGCCGCCATGTCGGATGTCGAGAGATCGGAGACCTTGCCACCGCCGACATATTCGCCGCGTCTCAGGATCGAGACCTCGTCGGCAAAGGCCGTCACTTCGCGGAACTTGTGGCTGATCATCAGGCAGGTGAGTTCACCGGCACTCGTCAGACCCCGGACCATGCCGAGCAGTTCGTCGGCTTCCGCCGGTGTCAGCACCGAGGTCGGCTCGTCGAGGATCAGGAAACGGCGGCCGAGATAGAGCTGTTTCAGGAGTTCCAGCTTCTGCTTTTCGCCGGCAGCGAGCCGGCCGACGGGGATGTCGAGCGGCACGGAGAAAGGCGTGCGCTCCATGAAGACGGACAGCGCCTGACGCTCCTTCTTCCAGTCGATCAGGGCCGGTGCATCGGCGCGGCTGATGACAAGGTTTTCGGCAGCGGTCAGCGAGGGGACGAGGGTGAAATGCTGATAGACCATGCCGAGCCCGAGATCATGGGCGGCACGGGGATCGGGGATCCCGACTTCGAGGCCTTCGACCATCATCTGACCCGAGGTCGGCTTGTAGAAGCCCATCATGCATTTGACGAGGGTCGACTTTCCCGCCCCGTTCTCGCCAAGCAACACATGGAAGGAGCCGGCGGCGACACGGATCGAGACGTCGTTGAGCGCCGTGAAGCTGCCGAAGCGCATGGTCATGCCGACGGTTTCCACCGACATGGCGTGATCGGGTGCTTTGAACTCTTCCGCCGGGACCCTCATGGCAGCGCACTCACAAGCTTTTCGCTGTCGGAGACGGAGCCGAAGACGCCGCCCTGCATCTTGACCATCTTGATGGCGGCGGCATGGTTGCCGGGATCGGTGGCGCCGCAGCAGTCCTCGAGGATGACGCATTCGAAGCCACGGTCATTGGCCTCGCGCATTGTCGTGTGCACGCAGACATCCGTTGTGATGCCTGTCAGCACGATGTTCTCGATGCCGCGCGTGCGCAGGATGAGTTCGAGATCGGTGGCGCAGAAGGAGCCCTTGCCCGGCTTGTCGATGATCGCTTCACCCGGCAGGGGCGCCAGTTCGTCGATAATCTCCCAGCCCGGTTCGCCGCGCACGAGAATGCGACCGCAAGGACCCGCATCGCCGATGCCGGCGCCAATCTGCTGCGAGCGCCAGCGCTTGTTCGGCGGCAGGTCGGAGAGATCAGGTCGATGACCCTCGCGGGTGTGGATGATGTGGTAGCCCTTGGCGCGCATGGCCGAGAGCACCTTCTTGATCGGCTCGATCGGCGCGCGGGTCAGAGAAAGGTCGTAGCCCATCTTGTCGACATAACCGCCGACGCCACAGAAATCGGTTTGCATGTCGATGATGATGAGTGCCGTGTTTTCCGGACGGAGATCGCCGTTATAGGGCCAGAGATAGGGATCTGCCTTAATGGTCGTCATTCCGCCGCCTCCTTGTTGGTCTCGCCATAGCGACGCACCGGTTTCGGGAAGCCACAGGATGTGCCGTCGGTCACCTGGACCTCGTCCTCCCAAGGCAGTTTGTACTCTCCGGCCACCAGGTCCTGCATGAAGGTGTAGGGGCAATCGCCTGCACCGCCGGCAACGGCCGAGAAGCCGCGATGGCCGAGCTGGTAGATGTTGTTTTCGACACCCCAGACGCGGCGCGCCTCGCGGACGAGATCGGGGCGGACTTCCGCCGTGATGATCTCATCCGGGCGACCGGACGTGCCGTGGGCGATGATGCTGCCGTCGAAATTGACGATCATGCCCTCGCCCATGGAATCGAAGGTGCCGTCCGATCCGCACATGCAAACATTGGCGGTGACAATGAGATTGCAGAAGGAATTGGACTGGTTGGTGAAGCGCCAGGCCTCGCGCATCGGGGCGGTATAACCCGCCGTGCGCAGCATGATCTCGGCGCCCTTGTAGGCCGCCTCGCGCGCCATTTCCGGGAACATGCCGTCGTGGCAGATGATCAGCGAGAGCTTACAGCCCTTGGGGCCCTCGATGACGGGAATGCCGAGATCGCCCGGCTCCCAGGGTTCGACCGGCACCCAGGGGTGGAGCTTGCGGTAATAGAGCCTGATCTCGCCCTGGTCGTCGATAACAAGACCGGTGTTCCACGGATTGCCGTCGGGATTGTATTCCATGATGGAAAAGCAGCCCCAGATGCGGTTGTCGCGGCAGGCCTCTCTGAAGGCTGCGACTTCGGGGCCGTCCATCCGGCACATGATCTCCGGGTTCGTGTCCATCGACAGGCCATGCAGGGCATATTCCGGGAAGACGACGAGATCCATGCCGGCGATGTTGCGCCGCGCCTTGGCGACCATGCCGACGACCTTGGCGGTCTGGGCTGCGAGATCGGCCCGGGTGACCGTGTTCGGCAATTGCAGTTGCACGAGGCCGATGACCACGCCCTCGGGCGACTTGTTGAGACCGCCAAGTCCGTTCATGGATCCTGCTCCTATTTGGTGATGCTGAGTTCGCCGGGGGCCGAGACCATGGCCCGCGTGCGCGAGCTGATCGCGATCAGAAGGCCGAGGGTGAGCACATAAGGTGCGGCGTAGAAGAGGTAGTAGCCCTGGGTGACGCCGACCGATTGAAGCGCGGGCCCCAGCGCCCCTGCGCCGCCGAAGAGCAGCGAGGCATAGAGGCAATGCACCGGGTTCCAGCGGGCGAAGATGACCAGTGCGACGGCCATCAGGCCTTGCCCCGATGAAATGCCTTCGTTCCAGCTGCCGGGATAAAAGAGCGAGAGATAGGCGCCGCCGACGCCGGCCAGTGCGCCGCCAACCGCCGTCGACCAGAGGCGCACGCCGTTGACATTGATGCCAAGCGCACGCGCCGCATCGGCGCTGTCGCCGGCAACACGGATGGTGAGGCCGACACGGGTGTTTTTGAGAACCCAGGCCGCAACAAAGGCGAGTGCGATTCCGACGAGGAAGAGGACGTTGACGTTAAGGGCGGCCTGGACCTGCGGGATATCCGACCAGAAACCGAGCGGGATAGACGGCAGATCGGGGGCGACGGGCTGGACATAGGGCTTACCGAAGAAGAAGGCGAGGCCCGAGCCGAAGATCATCAGGGCGATGCCGATCGCGATGTCGTTGACCTTGGGGAACTTGCAGATCCAGCCGTGTAGCAGGCCGAACATGAGGCCAGAGACGGCCGCAGCGAGCGTGCCCGCCCAGGCGGAACCGGTGTGGTAGGCGACGGCATAGCCGCTCATCGCGCCGAAAACGAGCGTGCCTTCGAGGCCGAGATTGATGCGGCCAGAGCGCTCCGTCAGGCATTCGCCGATGCTGACGAAGATGAAGGGGGTGGAGACACGGATCGCGCCGCCGAGGATGGCAAGGGGCACGCCCCAGAGACCGATATCCGTCATGCGCGCTTCCCCTTCAGCAGGAGGCCATCCAGCGTGATGCGGTCACGGAATGCGTCCGAGAGCAGGATGGCGATGAAGATCATGCCCTGGAAAACCACGATGGTCGCATCCGGCAGGTCGAGACGTCGCTGGACGAGGCCGCTCGATGCTTCGAAGCCGGCAAAGAGCAGGGTGGCCGGGATGATCGCCAGGCAATTGTGCCGAGCGAGGAAGGCGATGAGGATGCCGGTATAGCCGTAACCGCCGGCGAGCGAGGCATTGGCCGACCCATGGACGGCCGCCACTTCGAAGGCTCCGGCGAGGCCGGCGAGGGACCCACCGAGCGCTGTAAAGCCGATCATCAGCAGGCCGGCCGGCAGACCCTGCACCTGGGCGGCCCTGATGTTGCCGCCGACGATGCGTGCTGCGAAACCGAAGGTCGTCTTTTCGATCAGCACCCAGCAGAGAATGCAGGCGATGATGCCGGCTGCGAGGCCCCAGTGCACGCCGATGCCGGGGATTTCGCCGATCTGGTAGAGCTCCGGCAGCGGCGACGTAGACGGCTTGTTGAGGCTGGCGGGATCGCGCAGCGGTCCCTCGACCAGATGGTTCATCAGGGCGATCGCGATATAGGCCAGCAGCAGGCTGGAGATCGTTTCATTGACCCCACGGAAATGCCTGAGAGCGCCGATGCCGCCGATCCAGATGGCGCCCACGAGAGCACCCGCGATCATCATGGCAAGGATCCCGACCGGACCCGGCATGCCCGGAGCCAGCATAGCGACCGCACCGGCCCCGACACCACCGAGCACAATCGCCCCCTCCCCGCCGATCACCACCAAACCAAGCCGGGCTGGAAGGGCGACGCAGAGGGCTGCGAGAAGGAGGGGTGCCGCGCGGGCGAGTGTATTGGTCCAGGAGAAGGATGTGCCGAAGCCCGCTTTGTAGACGAGAGTGTAGAACTCGATCGGCGAGGTGCCGATCAGGAGGAGAAAGACGGCGAAGAGGAGCATGCCGGCGAGAAGTGCTGCCAGCGGCAGGAAGAGCGGATCGAGCCAGTGCAGGACCGTCTCGAACGAGACATTGCGTCTGACCAAACCCTGACTTGCGAGATCCGCCGGTGCACTCATGGCATGCCCCTCCCGGACGATTACGAGGTCGACCCGACGACACCCTCGACGAGGTAGCCCATGCTTTCGAGCGCGACATCCGTCTCGACGAAAGCCTGGCCTGCGGTGGCGATGACATTGCCCTTGTTGTCGTTCAGCGGTCCCTTGATGACAGCGAAGCCGCCCTTCATGATTTCAGCAAGGGTCGCATCGAACTGCTTGCGCGCCGGTTCGGTGACTGCCGGTCCGAGCGGGCTCATCTTGACAAGGCCTTCGGCAAGGCCGCCGCGGACGAAGTTGTCGATCGTGCCGCCGGCCAAGGTCGTGTTGACCATGTCGGTGTAGACCTTGGACCAGTTCCACTCGGCGCCGGTCAGGTACTTTTCCGGTGCGAGCGGGCTCTGGTTGGCATGGTAGCCGCAGAGGAACATGCCACGACCGGCACCGGTTTCCATGACCACCTTCGGGCCGTCGACATGGCAGGTGACGACATCCACACCCTGATCGGCCAGCGCATTGGTGGCTTCCGCTTCCTTGACGGCGAGCGACCATTCACCGGTGAAGATGACCTGGCAGGTGATCGTGGGGTCGACGGCGCGGGCGCCGAGCAGGAAAGAGTTGATGTTGAGCAGAACCTGCGGAATGGGCTTTGCCGCGACGAAGCCGATCTTCTTGGTCTTGGTCATTTGACCGGCAACGATGCCGTTCAGATACTGGCCCATGCCGATATAGCCGAAATAGGAGCCGGTATTGGCGGGCTTGTCCGGGGTCCAGAGGCCGCCGCAATGCTCGAAGCGAACATTGGGATATTTCGGCGCCATGGTCAGGATATGGGGGTCGAAATAGCCGAAGGAGGTCGGGAAGAGCAGCGTCGCGCCGTCAAAGTTGATCATGCTTTCCATGGTCTTCTGAACGTCGACCGTTTCCGGCACCTGTTCCTCTTCGATCACCGTCACGCCGTCGATCGCCTTGATCGCGGCAGCGCCCTCGGCATGGGCCTGATTGTAGCCGAAGTCATCCTTCGGGCCGACATAGATGAAGCCGACGGTCAGGCCTGCGGCGCGGGCGATGTCGAAGGGAAGCACACTGCTTGCGGCAGCGAGGCCGGCGAGACCGGCTGACTGGCGCAGGAACTGGCGGCGGCTCGGCATAAGAAACTGGCTCATGAAGGATCTCCCAGATCAGGATGAACAGTGGATGCTCGGGCGGGCGCTGGTTCCCCTGATTTTTAATGGCGCTCCGCGTTCATCTTTGAGTAACCCATATGGCGGTGGTTCTGTCTTGTGCTAAGTTTTGCCCGAGCTGCTGCAAAAATTGCATCAGGGGAGATTTCTCGCATGCGTCACCTGACTGCACTTCGCTACATTGATGCCGTTGCCAAGGCGGGCTCCATCCGCGGCGCGGCGGAATCTCTCGCGATCACCTCGACAGCGCTCAACCGGCGCATTCTTGCGCTGGAAGAGGAACTCGGCGTGCCGGTCTTCGAGCGGCTGCCGCATGGGGTACGGCTTTCCAGTGCCGGCGAGATCCTGATCCATCACATCCGCAACCAGATCTCCGACATGGAGCGGGTGCGGTCCCAGATCGCCGACCTCTCCGGGGTTCGCCGAGGGCATGTATCGATCGCCTGCAGCCAGGCGCTCCTGCCCTATTTCCTGCCGCATCAGATCGCTCACTATCGAAAGGATCATCCAGCGGTGACCTTCGGCGTGCATCTGCGCGACCGCCAGGCGGCGGAACAGTCGCTGGTCGATCACTCGGCGGATCTGGCGATTGTGTTCGAGCCGGTGCGCATGGCGGATTTCATGACGCTGATCCGGGTTCACCAGCCGGTGCATGTGGTGATGGCGCCGCATCATCCGCTGGCAACGAAAGAGACCATCCGGCTCAGCGACTGCCTCGACTATCCCTACTCGCTCCCGACGGCGCCGTTCGGCGTCCGCCACCTGATGGACATGGCGGCGCAGAAATCATCCTATCGGCTGGAGCCAGTGATCGAATCCGACAGTTTCGAGTTCCTGCGCAACCATGCGGTCGCGGAGAACATCATCACCTTTCAGATCCCGATCGGGCTTTCGGACCATACGATGACGGGGGAGATGATCACACGACCGCTCGACAAGCGCGATGTGCCGGCGGGCGTGCTCTACATGGGGCAGTTGCGGGGGAGGACACTTCCGGTCGCAGCGGCCCGGTTCGCCGCTCAGCTCTCGACGGCGCTCGCCAGCCGATACGAAGTGTCGTGAGGGGGTAGCCGAACGCTAGCGTTCAACGGCCTCCGGTCGCGTGGCGCGGCAGAGCAGAAAGGCGAAAACGGCAGCCAGGCCGAACCAGGTCATGGCATAGCCGAAATGCTTGTTGGGGAAGGACACGACGGTGAGCCCGCCGATAGGCATGCCATCGCTAGACGCATCGGCATCGATGAAATAGGGCGCGACCTCTCCCAGCCCAATGGCCTCAGCCATGGCGACCGTGTCACGGGAGAACCATCGATTGCCCACGGGGTCGTTGTCGCGGAGAAAGGCGCCGCCCGGCTGGGTGAGGCGCAGGAGGCCGGTGACCGACTGCTCACCCTCAGGTCTCGGCCTGTCGACGGCCGAGGTCCGGTCATCCGGCACGAAGCCGCGGTTGATGAAGAGGCGCCAGCCGTCATCCGTCTGGAAGGGCGACATCACCCAGAAGCCGGAGCCTCTAGATGTGACAGCCTTCACGAGCGTGTCGTCAGACGGAAGATACTGCCCTCGCACTTCGACTCGGCGATATTCCGCCGTATCGAATGTGACCCCCGTCCAAAGATCCGGTCCGGGTGCTGTAGAAGGCGGGGCAACGAGCCCCGCTTCGACGCGTTCGATCAGAGCCGTCTTCCACTGGAGGCGCTGGAGCTGCCAGACGCCGAGACCCACGAGCAGGCTGACCGCAAGTACACCCAGCCCGATGAACCACCATGGTCGGCGCGCCCGCGTCATACCCTTGTCTCCCGTCAGGAGCCGAAGCCCTGGAAGCTCTCGTGATCCATTGATGGCATCATGTTGGTGTTCAGATTGTACATGACCCAGACGGATCCGGCGATCATGATGACCACCACGATGATCGTGAAGATCATCGACAGCATGGTCCAGCCTTCGTCAGACCGGGTATTCATGTGCAGGAAATAGACCATGTGCACGAGGATCTGGACGACGGCAAAGCCGATCACCGTCACCGCGGTCAGCACGCGGCTGTCGAATCCGCCGCTCATCACGATGGCGAAAGGAATGATCGTCAGGACCGCCGCCAGCACGAAGCCGGTGAGATACGAACGATAGCTGCCGTGGTCATGGCCACTGTTGTCGTGGCCGTGGTCCTGTTCGTGGTGGCCATGGGGCTGAATGGAAGGTTTGGACATCAGATCATCCCCAGGAGGTAAACGAAGGTGAAGACACCGATCCAGATCACATCGAGGAAGTGCCAGAACATGCTGAGGCATTCCATGCGTCGGGTGTTGGCAGGGATCAGGCCCTTCTGATTGATCTGCACCATCAGCGTAACGAGCCAGATGCAGCCGAACAGCACGTGCAGGCCGTGGGTCCCGACCAGGGCGAAGAAGGCCGAGAGGAAGGCAGACCGCTGCGGACCGGCACCGAGTTCGATCAGGTGATGGAATTCGTAGATTTCGAGCGCCAGGAAGGCGAGGCCGAGCAGGAGGGTGACGGAGAGCCATGCCTGCATGCGGGCCTGCCTACCTTCGTACATGGCGAGCATCGCAAAACCGAAGGTGATCGACGACACCAGCAGGAAGCCGGTGTTGATCGCAATCAGGTTCAGGTCGAAAAGCGCCTTGGGGCCGGGACCGGCCGCATAGCTCTGGCCGACCACGCCAAACACGGCGAAGAGGACCGCGAACATCAGGCAGTCGCTCATCAGATAGACCCAGAAGCCGAGCCGCGTGGACGCGCCTTCCGGATGATGATGCGGTTCTGTTTCCCAATAGACGGCAGGTGCGTCGGATTTGGTGATGGTGCTCACGATCGTTACGCTCCCACGCTTGCGAGTTCGCGATCACGTGCCTTTTCGACACGCTCGACCTCGTCGACGGGGACGTAGTAGTCCCGGTCGTAGTTGAAGGTATGGGCAATCGCGACGGCGATGATCGCCACGAAGGACACAGCCGCCAGCCACCAGATGTACCAGACCAGCGCAAAGCCGCAGAGCGTGGCCAGGGCCGAGATGACGACACCCGTGCCGGTGTATCGCGGCATGTGAATCGGGATGTAGGGCGCCTTCGGACGCTTCTGCCCGACCTGCTTCATGTCGTGCCAGGCGTCCAAGTCATGGACGACAGGCGTGAAGGCGAAGTTGTAGGCCGGCGGGGGAGACGAGGTCGCCCATTCCAGTGTCCGGCCATCCCAGGGGTCGCCGGTCACGTCCATGTTGTCCTTCCGGTTCCAGATCGAGACTGCAATCTGGATGAAGAAGGCGGCGATGCCGACAGCGATCAAGAGGGCGCCAAGCGCTGCCAGGATGAACCAGATTCTGAGATCCGGATCGTCAAAGACGCGCATGCGGCGGGTGACGCCCATCAGGCCGAGCACATAAAGCGGCATGAAGGCGAGCCAGAAGCCGCTGACCCAGGTCCAGAAGGAGACCTTGCCCCAGAAGACATTGAGCTGGAAGCCGAAGGCCTTGGGCCACCAGTAGGCGATCGCGGCAAAGCAGCCGAACAGCACGCCGCCGATGATGACGTTGTGGAAGTGCGCCACCAGGAAGAGCGAGTTGTGCAGGACGAAGTCTGCCGGCGGGACTGCCAGAAGAACACCCGTCATGCCGCCGATGGTGAAGGTCAGCATGAAGGCGACCGTCCACATCATCGGCAGGTCGAAGCGCACCCTTCCCTTGTACATGGTGAAGAGCCAGTTGAAGATCTTGGCCCCCGTGGGCACCGAGATGATCATGGTGGTGATGCCGAAGAAGGCATTCACCGAGGCACCGGAACCCATGGTGAAGAAGTGGTGCAGCCAGACGATATAGCTCAGGATCGTGATGCAGACGGTGGCGTAGACCATCGAGCTGTAGCCGAAGAGCCGCTTGCCGGAGAAGGTGGACGTGATTTCCGAGAAGACGCCGAAGAGCGGCAGGATCAGGATGTAGACTTCCGGGTGACCCCAGATCCAGATGAGGTTGATATACATCATCGGGTTGCCGCCGAGATCATTCGTGAAGAAGTTCGTTCCCACGTAGCGATCGAGCGTCAGGAGGATCAGCGTCATCGTCAGCACCGGGAAGGAAGCGACGATGAGGATATTTGTGCAGAGTGCTGTCCAGGTGAAGACTGGCATGCGCATCAGGGTCATGCCTGGTGCCCGCATCTTCACAATGGTGACGAGCAGGTTGATGCCCGACAGCGTCGTTCCGACCCCGGCAATCTGCAGACCCCAGATATAATAGTCGACCCCGACCCAGGGACTGTAGCCGATACCCGAGAGCGGCGGGAAGGCGAGCCAGCCCGTCTGCGCGAACTCGCCGACGAAGAGCGAGGCCATGATCAGGACTGCGCCGCCGACGGTCATCCAGAAGGAGAAGTTGTTGAGGAAGGGGAAGGAAACGTCGCGCGCGCCGATCTGCAGCGGCACGACATAGTTCATCAGACCCGTGACGAAGGGCATCGCCACGAAGAAGATCATGATCACGCCATGGGCGGTGAAGATCTGGTCATAGTGGTGGGCGTTGAGATAGCCCTCGGATCCGTTGAAGGCCAGCACCTGCTGCAGGCGCATCATGATGGCGTCGGCGAAGCCGCGCACCAGCATGATCAACGCCAGGATGATGTACATGATGCCGATCTTCTTGTGATCGACGGAGGTCAGCCATTCGCGCCAGAGGTATCCCCAGAGGCGATAATAGGTGAGCGCGCCGACCGTGGCGGCGCCGCCGACCACGACGACTGCGAACGTCGCCAGAACAATCGGATCCGTCGGGATCGCACTCCAGTTGAGGCGACCGAGAAGAAACGTGGTGGAATGGTCTATCGTAGCCATACCGAATTCCTGTCAGAGTTGCGGCGCATTGCCGGCTGCCTGCCGAACGAGCGTGAGGAAGCGTTCGGCCTCACCGCCGAAGGGCGATGACGGCTGCTGCATGTTGTGTCCCATCAGGGGACCCGAAACGACGGGCTTGTCGTTGAAGGAGGCGGGCTTTGCGGCCAGCATCTGCTCCAGCTCCTCGACCGAGCAGAAGCCCAGAACCTTGAAGGGTTCCCAACCGAAGACCGGCTCGCGCGTGCCCCGGCGTTCGTGCTTGTCGTAGATCAGAGCGCTCATGTTGACCGTGCCGGCGAGACCCGTGCCGCCCTGGGCATCGAGCGCCATCATCTCGGCCATGCAGATCTTGCCCTCTTCGACGCACATGTTGACGACGCGCGGGAAGAGCTGCGGATCGATGCTCGCGAAGACCTCCGGCTTGACGTTTTCGCTGGGGCGCTCGAGCTCCAGATACTTGGCGCGGTCGAGCTTTGCGCCGCCAGAGCGTGCTTCTTCTACCCAGGCCTCGAAGGCTGCCGCGTCGGTTGCGTTCGCCTTGAAGCGCATGCCGGAGAAGCCGGCACCCGAGTAGTGCGAGGCCAGTCCCTGGAAGGTGCCTTCCTCATTGAAGACCCCGTGCAGCGTCGTCTGCATGCCGGGCATGGCGTAGATCATGCCGGCCATATGCGGGATGTAGAAGGCGTTCATCACCGACGACGAGGTCAGAGAGAAGCGTATCGGCCGATCGGTTGGAACCGGAAGCTCATTGACGGTGGCGACACCGTATTGCGGGTAGATGAAGAGCCATTTCCAGTCGAGAGCGACGACCTGGACGTCCAGCGGCTCCTGCTGCGGATCGAGCGGCTGCTCTTCGGAGACGCGCGCCAGCGGACGATAGGGATCGAGCAGATGGGTTCCGACCCAGGTCAGCGCACCCAGGCAGATGATGATCATCAGGGGGATCGCCCAGATGATCAGCTCAAGCTTGGTGGAGTGGGACCAGTTCGGCTTGTAGATCGCTTCCTTGTTGGCCGCCCGGTAGTGCCAGGCGAACCAGCAGGTCAGCACCATCACGGGGATGATGATGATCAGCATCAGCAAAGTGGAGATCACCAAGAGGTCGCGCTGCTGTGCAGCGATGTCACCCGTTGGGGCGAGGACTTCCGCCTTGCAGGCGGACAGGAAAAGGACCGCCATGATGGCGGTGAACAATTTCGGGAGGCGAAGCTTCTGCATCTCGTACCCTGATACACTGACGGGTCACTGAGCAGGGGTCCCCCCGAAACACCACTCGACGACCATTGATATTCGTCGAGTTAGTTAGTCGGGTTTTGCGGTGCAGCACATACGACAATTTGTCACCTGTCAATTTGGGCGTGTCTGCGGCATCGCTTTGCAGCATGTTAGACTAAGGCGCGGACTGTATTTCCCCCGTTCGGATCCGCCCTGTTCAGACAAGAAAGTGATCACGCGTTATGGCGAGCATGACCGGCTCTGCATCCCCCGCCGCACAGAACGGCCGCACAACCTCCGAAGACGATCATCACGTCTCCCCCTCGGATATCGCCGTCGGCGTCGTCATCGGGCGCACGTCGGAGTTCTTCGACTTCTTCGTCTTCGCCATCGCGTCCGTGATCGTCTTTCCGGCGCGCATTTTCCCGTTTCTCGATCCGCTGACCGGTACGCTCTGGTCCTTCGTGCTCGTGGCGCTCGCCTTCGTCGCGCGGCCGCTCGGAACCGTGCTGTTCACCCTGCTCGACCGCCGGCATGGCCGCGTCACCAAGCTGACGGTGGCGCTTTTCCTCTTGGGAACCTCGACCGTCGCGATGGGTCTGGTGCCCTCCTACGAGACGGCCGGCTGGTGGTCGATTGCCATGCTGGCACTCTTGCGCATCGGTCAGGGCCTGGCGCTCGGCGGCACCTGGGATGGCCTGGCGCCGCTTCTGGCAATCACCGCATCCAAGGACAAGCGCGGCTTTTATGCCATGATACCGCAGCTCGGCGCTGTGGTCGGTCTCGCCGTCGCCGCTGTTCTCTTTGCCTATCTCGTCATGACGCTTTCCGCCGCCGACTTCCTCGATTGGGGCTGGCGCTATCCGTTCTTCGTCGCCTTCGCGATCAATGTCGTTGCACTCTTCGCACGACTTCGCATCGTCGATACGCCCGAGTTCAAGGAGCTGTTCGAGACGAACGAACTGACCCCAACCGGACTGCGCGCCACGATGTCGCAGGACGGGCGGACCGTGCTGCTCGGCGTCTTCGTGCCGCTCGCAAGCTTTGCCATGTTCCACATGGTCACGGTCTTCCCGCTGTCCTGGATCTTCCTTTACACGGATGAAGCGCCCGGCACCTTCCTCCTGATCGAAGCAGCGGGTGCATGCCTCGGCGTTCTCGCCATGCTGTTCTCGGGCTGGCTTTCGGACAAGATCGGCCGTGAGAAGATCCTCATCTGGGGTGCCTGGGCGATCGGTGTATTCGCATTGACGGCTCCTCTGCTTCTGAATGGCGACCTTCCGGGTGTCACCATCTACATGATGGTCGGCTTCCTCGTGCTCGGCTTCAACTTTGCCCAGTCGTCCGGCGCGGTGGCATCGCTGTTCGACCGCCGGAACCGCTATACGGCCTCTGCCGTCGTCTCGGCGCTCGCCTGGATGTTCGGCGCCGGTTTCGCACCGCTGTCGGCGCTTCTGCTGTCGACCTGGTTCGGCCTCTTCGCCGCGGGGCTCTACCTTCTCTCTGGCGCCGTCTGCAGCTTGATCTCACTTGCGCTTGTGCGGCAGATCTCCCTGCGGCCGAAGGCCCAAGAACAGGATGTCTGAGAGAGCATAGATTGCCGCTTTTCTGATGATGGCCCCGGAGTTCTCAACTCCGGGGCTTTTCGTTTGGGCCCTGCGTGCTCGCAGATTGGTCCTCAACTAGCAGGTTTTGCAGGCCCTCAAGGCAGACCCGCCTCTTGTTTCAGCCGTTCAGAGCTTTCCAATGAAATCGAGGATTTCCGCTTCCGAGACGACGTCAGCATATTTGGCGTTCATGTCGAAAAGGTTTGCCTCATGCGGCGCTGTATGCCGATCGCCGCAGGCATCCCGTACCACCGTCGTGATGAAGCCATGCGACATCGCGTCGACGCAGCTGGCCCTTACGCAGCCGCTCGTCGTCAGCCCCGTGAGGATCACGTTGTCGACGCCCATCGAGGTTAGAAGCGGCGCGAGCGAAGTGCCGAAGAAGGCACTCGGATACTGCTTTGAAACGACAAACTCGTCCGGGAACGGCTCAAGACCCTTGGGCCAGGCGCCGAGCGGGTTTCCCGCCGTGAAGCAAGCGAGCGGCTTCGCCTTCTGGAAGAAGCGGCCACCATCCAGACCGCTCGGATGCAGCACCACGCCGGTGAGGATGACGGGAAGTCCCTTTTCACGCGCCTTTTCGCGAATGCGGAGCGCGCTGGCAAGTGCGGCATCGACGCCGGCATAAAGCGGGCTCTCCGGCTCGAAATAGGCTTGCACGAAATCGACCAGGACGAGGGCGGGCTTTTTGCCGAAGCCGATCCGGTTGTCATAGGCCTTGGCATAATTGGCGGCGAGATCGTCGGTCATGGCTCAGTCCTCGGTTTCGGCAAATTTCTTCTCGAAGGCCCACACATCCTCGAAGCCGAGCAGGCTGTTGAAGTCCTTGAATGGATAGAGCGGGACGGCATCGGTGGTGATGCCGTTGTCGAGCAGGTCCTGATAGGCATGGCGCACCGCATGGCCATGGGCGAGGAAGCCGAGGGCCGGATAGATGGCAATCCTGTAGCCAAGCGCCTGCAGATCCGACGCCGGCAAAAGTGGCGTGCGGCCGCCATTGACCATGTTGGCGAGCAGCGGGCGATCGATGGCCTCGGCGATTGTCTTCACTTCTTCGGTACTCTCAGGCGACTCGACGAAGAGCACGTCGGCACCTGCCGCCGCATAGGCTTTCGCTCGGCGGATCGCCTCGTCGAGACCGAGGCTCGTGCGGGCATCAGTGCGGGCGATGATCAGGAAATCATCGCTGCGCCGGCTGTCGGCAGCGACTTCGATCTTCTTGACCATATCGGCCATGGGCACCACGCGCCGATTGGGCGTGTGGCCGCATTTCTTCGGGAATTCCTGATCCTCGAGCTGGATGGCCGAGACGCCGGCATCTTCATAGCCGCGAACGGTATGGCGAACATTGAGCAGTCCGCCATAGCCGGTATCCGCATCGGCAATGATCGGCGTGCGGGTGAGCTTCACCATCTGCGCGATGCGCTCGATCATGTCGCGATAGGTCGCAATGCCCGCGTCCGGAATGCCGAGGGTAGAGGCAACCGTTCCATATCCGGTGACATAGAGCGCCTTGAAGCCCATCTGGTCTGCGATGAGAGCCGAGATCATGTCGTAGACCCCCGGAGCCAGGATGAATTCACCGTCGGTGAGCCGCTTCTTCAAAGTGGGATCGGGCATGTGTCGTCTGCTGCTTTCATTTCGGATTGAGGACAGGTTCGAGGCGCCGAGCGACATCAAGCAGATGCTGGTCGGCGAAACGCGCGGCAATCAGCGTCACACCGATCGGCAGCGAGGGATGGCCGAGCGGCACCGGGATGTTGAGACAGGGGACGCCGAGTAGGGTCCAGGAGGCATTGAAGACAGGATCCCCCGGGCGGCGTCCGGGCGGTGCAAAACCAGGTGCGCTCGGCGCAATCAGGATGTCGAAGTCCTGCATCAGCGCATCGAAGGCGATGCGTCCCATCGCCATGGCATCATAGGCCTTTGCGAGGTCCAGGAGGCTGGAGCCATCGCGATTTTCAACCCGATGGTGGAAATCATCGTGGAGGTCTGCCCCATGGCGTCGCGCCAGATTGCGGAAGGACGCCTGCCCTTCCCTATGCAGGATCACGCGGTGGTGCCTGTCGAGAGCCTCAAACTCGGCTGGCAGTTCGATGGACTGCACCGAATGGCCCTGCGTTTCGAGCCGCGCCTTCGACAGATCCAGAGCCATGAGGCTCTCGGGCGACAGGCGGTCGCGATAAGGCCCGGACGTGATCGCGATCCTGAGCTGACCTGGCCGGTCTGTCGAATGCAGCGCCTCATCGAGCCCAAGGATAGAGGCCAGCAATGCGACGTCATCCACCGAACGGCCATACCAGCCGACGGTGTCGAAGCTCTGCGCGTAGATTTTCACCCCCTCGCGGCTTACCCGGCCAAAGCTCGGCTTGAAGCCGACGACGCCGCAGAAGGAGGCGGGTCGGATGGTCGATCCACCGGTCTGGGTCGACAGCGCCAGAGGCACATGCCGATCGGCCACAGCGGCTGCAGAGCCGGCGGACGAGCCGCCTGGGGTATGGGCGAGATCATGCGGGTTTGCGGTCTGAGCGTCGCGACCGGCGGCGGCGAACTCCGTCGTATCGGTCTTGCCGAGAATGATCGCGCCTTCGCTGCGCAGCAGGTCGACCACGGCAGCATCGGCTGCGGGCTGGAAGCCCTGGTAGAGGGGCGAGTTGTGCGTGGTGGGAAGGTCAAACGTGTCGAAGACATCCTTCACCCCGATTGGCAGGCCGTGAAGCCTGCCGCGCTCGGCCTTCGGAGCAGAATCGCAGCGATCGGCCTGCTCCAGCGCGGTTTCGCTGAGTGCGAGCCAGGCCCTGACATCGCCATCTCGTTGACGGATCCGCTCGAGGCATGCGTCAACCAGGGCGCGCGACGTCAGACGCCCGTCCGCCATTAGAGAGAGGGCCTCGGTTGCGGTGAGTGCCGTGAGATCCGGGGTGATGGGGGCGTGCGATGTCATATGGCATCCTCTGGCGGCATCATCCGATGGAAGTCCGTCACCTCCTGGAATGCCCGACCCAGCCTCAAGCAGATCGCATCTGCGCCGGGGCGACCGACGATCTGGATGCCGGTTGGCAAGCCTGCCGAACCGACGCCCGACGGCAGCATGAGCGCCGGCAGGCCCGTGACGTCGAAGATCATTGTGTTGCGCGAAATGACTGTCTGGAAGGCGTGGCGTTCGCCATCGATATCAACCGTGAGATCATCGAGGTGGCCGGCTTCGCCACCGAGACCCGGCGTGATCACCGCATCGATGTCGCGCATGGCGGTCAGGAATACCTGCAGCGCCTCGCTCCGGCGCTGAAGTGCTTCACCATAGTCACGGGCAGAGTAGCCCAGCCCGTTCTTCAGACGATGCAGGAGGCCCGGATCGAAAAGCTCCGCACGATCAAGGCGTGCGGCGTGAAGGCTCGCCAGTTCGCTCTGGAGGATGACCCAACCGGCCTCATGCAGAGGCTCGACTTCGATTCGCGGTAGCGGCACCAGGTGACAGCCGAGAGCCTCGAACTGCTCCAGGGCGGCCTGCCAATTCTTGAGCACGCGTTGGTCAACCTTTTCGATGAACCAGTTGACGGGAATTCCGATCCTCAGGCCTTGGACGGAACCTGTCTGCAAAAGTGCTGCAACTTCGCCTGCGAGATGCGCTCCCCGGTCACCCGCCATGAACGGCAAGACCCGGGCGATATCCTCTGCGGATCGCGCCATCGGGCCGATATGATCGAGCGTCCAGGAAAGCGGTGCTACCCCTTGGCGGGACACCAATTCGCGGCTGGGCTTGAGCCCCGTCGTTCCGCACCAGCAGGAGGGGACGCGGATTGACCCTCCCGTATCCGTGCCGAGCGCCAGCGGCATGAGCCGAGCCGCCAGCGCCGCGCCCGAACCGGTCGAGGACCCACCCGTCCAGCGGCTGCGATCATAGGGATTGGTGACCGTGCCGAAGCGCGGATTGTGCGGGGAACCGGTGGCAAACTCTGTCGTAGCCGTCATGGCGAAGGGAATGGCACCAGCTGATCGCAAGGCTGCCACGACAGGCGCATTCAGCGACGCCACGCGGTCCCCGGTGAAGTGCGAGCCTGATGTGACCACGGCACCGGCGACTTCGATGATGTCCTTCACCCCGAAAGGAATGCCTTCCAGAGGCCGTGCTCGCCCCTCTGCTAAACGTCGATCGCTCTCACGCGCCGCCTCTTCCGCACCGGGCACGAAGCGAAGAACCGCTTCCCCTCCCGTCCGGGTGGCGTTTATGAGGGCCTTGAGTTGCGACAAAAGATCGGACGGACGCAAGCTGCCGCTGGCATAGGCCGAGAGCACTTCCGTCACGCCTGCCACGACCGCCGGCTCGTTTAGCGGTGCTGGAGACGGCGGCAATGTCACATATGCAGCATCGGCTTTCGGTGCCAGGGCGTCGCGATGAACGCGGTCGACCCTTGTCGGATCGGCCAGCGTCATCGGATCAAACTGGATCCCCGCCTCCGGGCGAGGATCGTCGACAGGTGCAGGCCAGACCGCCGTCACGTCATTCCGCCGCGATCTGCTTGGGCGTGCGGCTTGCCATCAACGGCTGGATGCGCTCGCCGAACTGATCGAGGCCGATAAGGAAGTCGTCGAAGGTCAGCATGATGCCCTTCGTTCCCGGAACATTGCCAGCCTCGTCGAGCATGCGGGCGACCTTCGCGTAGGAGCCAACAAGCGTTCCCATATTGAAGTTGACGGCACCCTCGGGGAGGTTGATGTGCTTGGCGGTGGAATTGGCATCCGCCGTCGCATCCTTGCTGCCCTGATCGGCCATCCAGGCCAGCGCGTCGACATCCGCACCCTCGCGATACTTCTGCCACTTCGCCTCGGCCAGTTCGTCGGTCTCGTCGGCGATCACCATGAAGAGCACATAGGCGCCCACGTCACGGCCTGACTTCGCGGCCGCATCGAGGAGCTTCTGGTTGTTGGGGGCATAGGCGGTCGGCGTGTTGATGCCGGAACCCATGACGAAGTTGTAGTCCGCATATTCGGCAGCGAACTCCATGCCGCGGGGGCTCTGGCCCGCCGCCACGATCTCGATCTTGTTTGCCGGCATCGGCTTCATCATGCAGTCCTTCATGGTGAAGTGCTTGCCTTCGAAGCTGCAACTGCCGTTCGCCCAGAGCTCCTTCATGATGTGCACGTATTCGGTCGAGTAGTCGTAGCGGTAGCCGAAATAGTCATCGCCCGGCCAGATGCCCATCTGGTCGTATTCCGCCATCTGCCAGCCGGACACGATGTTCACACCGAAACGACCGGGCGCGACGTTGTCGATGGTGGTCGCCATGCGCGCGACGATTGCCGGTGGCAGGGTGAGAACAGCCGTGGACGCAAACAGCTTGATACGCTCGGTGACGGCGGCGAGGCTCGCCATCAGCGTGAAGCTCTCAAGATTATAGTCCCAGAATTCGGCCTTGCCGCCGAAACCGCGCAGCTTGATCATCGAGAGGGCGAAGTCGAGGCCGTAGCTTTCCGCTTTCTGGACGATCTGCTTGTTGAGCTCGAAGCTCGGCATGTATTGCGGCGACGCTGTCGAGATCAGCCAGCCGTTGTTTCCGATAGGAATGAAGACACCGATATCCATGTGGTTCCCCTTTTAGTATGACCTACACGCAAGCAGTATGTACGAACTAATGCAAAAAATTCTTAGGCTGTCCAGCCAAAAATGCCTGATCTTTAGGCCTGCATATTTTTCGATCATTCGCCGGAATCGCGCGCAGGACGGAGTTGCCGAGCAACTGTTCAAACGGACGAACTGTAGGCAAAACAGGACGCGGAAACGCCATCAGCGCCCAGGAGCGCTGCTGGCGGCCATGGATCAATGATGGGAAAAGGGGAGGCTCAGCCCTCGGCGCGAAGCGTCGTGGTGAAGGTGAAGCGCTCTGCCGGAAGGACCTGGAAGGCGTATTCAAGCAGGCGGCGGCCGGAGCCGAAGTAGCGCCGTGTCACGACCAACGCCAGATCGCCCGCCTTGACATCGAGCTTGGCGGCAATCTCGGCATCGAGGATCATCGGGCGGATGTCCTGCTGGATTTCCTGAATCTTCTCGCCCGTATATTGCTCGATATAGTGAAAGATGGCGCTGCGGGCGACCGTGATATCCTTGACGGCGGCAGCCAGCTTGGCGTCGACATAGACCTCGTTCCAGGAGAACGGGCGGCTGCGATTGCCGGGATAACGAATGCCCGCCATGTGGTAGAACTTGCGCCCAGGCCGGCAGCCGAGCTCGACGGCAAGCTTGCCCTGAGCGGAAATCTCTTCCTTGGTGTCGATGACGAATTCCGTTTCGGCAGCGATCTCGAATAGCTCCGAACGGGAATGGGCGATGAAGCGCTTCTTCTCCGGGTCGAATCCGGCCTCGACGCGCGTGCCCACCCCCTTGCGGGCGGAAAGGCGACCCTTGTTGCGAAGCGTTGCGATCGCCTGACGTACGGTCTGGCGGCTGACGCCAAGGGCGGCCGCGATCTCATTCTCCGTGGGCAGAAGCGAACCGACCGGATACTCGCCGTCGCTGATCCGGCTTTCCAGATGATGGGCGACCTGCAGGTAGAGCGGCGCGGTGTCCACTTCCGGCTTCCAGTCCATGCGCTTCTGATCCAAGCTCAACCATCCCCATCGGCGCAACGCCGAGTTCCTCGTGCCAGAGTTTCAACCTCCTTTCCCGGCAAAAGGCAAATGGAATTCGGGAGATCGAAGCAGGCCGCAGCACCGGCTTGCGATCCTTCGCCAAATCAATTAGTACGTACATATCCTAGCCACATCCTCCGAGACAGCACCATATGTCTGACTTCATCGCCGAAGAGGCGCCACCCGCGCGACACGCCTCCTCGCTTACCCAGACCTTGATTGCCGCCACACTGATACAGATTGTTGCGACGGCGAGCGTGCTCGCGCTGACCGCGATTGCGCCCACGGTCGCGAAGGATCTCGACATTGGGGCCTACTGGATCGGTTACCAGATCAGCCTGATCTACTTCTCCGGAATGTTCTCTTCGGCGATTGCCGGGACGCTGGTTCAGCGCTTCGGCCCAATCCGGATCGAACAGGCCGCTCTCGCCTGTTTCGTGCTCGGCTTTATCGGCATTGCAAGCGCGGAGATCCCGCTGATCATCGCGGCCTCCCTCCTCATCGGCATCGGCTACGGGCTGAACAATCCCGCCTCCTCGGAAATGCTCAGCCGCGTCACCCCCTTCAACAGACGCAATATCGTCTTCTCCCTGAAGCAGTCGGGCGTTCCCCTCGGCGGCATCCTTGCCAGCTTTGCCTTTCCGTTTCTCACGCGCTTCTTCGACTGGCACGTCGCGCTGCTGATCGGCGCCGTCGCCCCGATCCTGACGATGGTGCTTCTGGCCGCGACGCATGCGGCGGAGCCGGTCAATCCGGCGCCGAGACGGTCTTTTCTCAAGGGCTTCGCGGAGGAACAGTCGACGATCTGGCGCAATCCGCGACTGAGGGCGCTGTCGGCCCTCGGCTTTGCCTATTCGGCCATGCAGCTGTCCGTCTCGGCCTTTGCCGTCGTAACGCTCGTGCATGACGCCGGATGGTCGCTTCTTTCGGCTGGCTCTGTTGCCGCAGCCATGCAGCTTGCCGGCGCGGTCGGGCGCATTTTCTGGGGCGTGGTGGCCGACAGGATCGGCGGCGGGTTCAAGACGCTCGCCCTGCTCGGATTGCTGGGCGGCACCGGCTATGCCCTACTTTTCTGGCTGACCGACCTGCCAACGATCGCGCAGGTGGCGCTTTTCGTCGCCATGGGTGGGGTCACCATCGGATGGAACGGCGTGCTGCTCGCCGAGGTGGCCCACAATGCTCCGGAGGGACGGGTCGGCTCGACCACCGGCGGCGTGCTGGTCTACACCTTCATCGGAGTGATCGTGGGCCCCTCGTCATTCGGCAGCGTCTATGCACTGACGGGACACTATGGCGCCAGCTTCATGATCTTTGCGCTCTTCGGCTTTGCAGGCTGCCTGATCGCTTGGCGCGCGCATATGGCCAGCCGGTAGCAACCCTCACCATATGTACTGACATATCACTCAGCATTCGTTGATGCTGCAAGTGCGAGATCGCGCGTCTATTGGAGACGAACTGCGCGCAGTTGATCGCGATTCGATCGCCTGACTGAAAGGGTTTTCGGCATTCGCCGAATAAATGTGCAGTGCAAAAAAATAGGCAAAACACGATTGACGTTCGGCTGACTATGTACGTACATTATCTACGAGCGGTCATCGAGAACCGCATCAGATGACACCGGAAAACCGGGTTAGAGACAGGGGAACGTCAATCATGCGCCTCATTCTTGCCAGTTCACTTTTGGCCGCATCCACACTTGCGGTCGCCTCCACGCCAGCCGCCGCAGATCCCATGGCCGATGCAAAGGCCATCATCGAAGCGCACCGCGCCATGCCGGTCTTCGCCGCACCTGGCGAACCCTTCGATGCCAAGGCCTGCATGGCAGACAAGAAGGTTCTGTCGATCCCGATCTCGATGACGATCCCGTTCAATGTGGAGCTTCAGAAGGCGATGGCCTCGGCAGCGGCCGAAGTTGGCTTCACATACACCACCTGGGACAACCAGCTGAAACTTGACCAGTGGGTCCAGGGGATTTCCCAGGCCATCAGCCAGGACTATGACGTGGTCGACCTTGCCGGTGGCCTCAATCCGGAAGTGCTGGGGCCGCAGCTCTCCGAGGCACGCGGCGCTGGCCTCAAGATCAGCACCACCCACTTCTACGACGTGACCCAGCCGGCTGTGGAGAGCGTCGACTATTCCGGCAAAGTCGACTTCACTGGCGCGGGCAAGTTGCTCGCTGCCTGGGCCTATGCGCAGACCGAAGGTAAGCCGAACGTGCTGATCATCGGCTCTTCGGATGTGCTCCCGTCCATTCCTTTCGTCCAGTCCATCCAGGACCAACTCAAGGCGCTCTGCCCGGACTGCAAGCAGACGCATCTCGACGTGCCGGTCTCCGAATGGGCAACGAAGATCCAGTCGGGCACCCAGTCGGCGCTGCTGGCCGATCCTTCGATCAACTACATCCTGCCGATCTACGATTCGATGTCGCAGTTCGTTGTGCCCGCATTGCGCATCACCGGCTCTGAAGGCTCGGTGAAGGTTGCGAGCTTCAACGGCACGCCCTTCGTGCTGGATATGGTGCGCGAAGGACAGGTCGAGATGGATATCGGCGAGAGCCTTGGCTGGGCCGGTTATGCGGCCATCGACAACATCATGCGCATGTTGTGCGGCAAGCCGGAAGTGGCGAAGCTCAATGTGCCGCTCCTGGTCTTCGACAAGGATAACATCGAGACAGCAGGGGTGCCTGCCAACTTCGACGATGGCTACGGCGACGCTCATCTCGAGGGTTTCCGTAAGCTCTGGATGCTCAAGTAACCCAGCCACATCGGGAGCCGCGCGATGACCGAGAATGCTGTGCTCAGGATGAACAACATTCGCATGCGGTTCGGGAGCTACTATGCGCTCAAGGGCGTGTCGCTTTCCATCCGCCGCGGCGAAGTCTTCGGCCTGCTCGGGCAGAACGGCTCGGGCAAGTCGACGATGATCAAGGTCCTTGCAGGCTTCCATCAGCCGGAAGAGGGCAGCGAAGTGGTCCTTTGGGGCCAGACTCTGCCCCTTCCCCTTGACCCGATGGATATCAAGAAGCGTGGCGTGGCCTTCGTCCACCAGCATCTCGGGCTGGTTTCCTCGCTTACCGTCATGGAAAACATGCGGGTGACAGCGCTGGGCCAAAAGACGCCCTGGCTCGTCAACTGGAAGCGCGAGGCGAAGGCGATCTCGGCCCTGTTCTCGGAGTTCGGGCTCGATATCGATCCTTTCGCCACCGTCGCCAGCCTGCCGCCCGTGGAGCGGGCCTTCGTCGCGATTATCAGGGCTTTCGAGGATCTGCGGGTCTCGGATGCCGGACACGGTGGTGAAGGCATCCTCGTTCTGGACGAGCCGACGCCTTTCCTGCCGGCCGAAGACGTGCAGAGGCTCTTCACCCTCATACGGTCCATCGTGCGAACCGGTGCCTCCGTGGTGATTGTCACCCATGACATCGACGAAGTGCTGGATATCACCGACCGCGTCGCCGTGCTGCGCGACGGCGAGCTTGTCGACATCCTCGACACTCGCACCGCGGAGCGCCAATCCATTCTGGATACCATCGTCGGCACGCGGATCGACCATTTCGAAAAGAAACGGATGGCCGTGGAGGGCATACCGGCTGCGGTGCGAGTGCGCGGTTTGAGCGACGGCAAGTCACCCGGCTTCAACTTCGAGATCCGTGAGGGCGAAACCCTCGGGGTGACCGGTCTGATCGGCTCGGGTTTCGCATCGGTTCCCTACCTGCTTTACGGGGCGATGCGTGGCTCTGGCACGATCTCGATCGATGGCCAGACCCTCCCCCTCTCAGCCATCTCTCCGCTTATGGCGCAAAAGCTTGGGATCGCCTTTCTCCCCGGAGACCGACTGGGTTCCGCCGGTATTGGCAGCTTATCGGTAACGGACAACATCACGCTGCCGGTCCTGGAGGGGATGTTAAAACCTTACGGTCTCGATCGCAGCCAGATGGTGAGAGAGGCAGGACGCCTCGGCCAGATCTACGACGTCCGGCCGCAGAACCCGCAATTGAACCTCGGCTCCCTATCAGGCGGCAATCAGCAGAAGGTGCTGCTGGCCAAGTGGCTGCAGATCAAACCGAAACTTCTGATGCTCGACGAGCCGACCCAGGGCGTGGATTTCGGCGCTCGCCAGCAGATCTTCAAGGCGCTCGATCGGGCAGCGGCAGAGGGGACTGCCATTCTCTGCGCCTCGACCGACAATGAACAGCTCGAGCAGATTTGCGACCGGGTCATCGTCTTCTCCCGCGGACGTCCGGTGTTCGAGCTCAAGGGATCCGAAATCTCCCGCAAATCCATCACCGAAGCCTGTTTCCACAGCCATCAAGCGGAGGCTGCAGAATGACGACGCTCGACATCTCTACGACACCCACCATCTCCAAACCAAAGAGCCGCTTCACGCTGAAGACGGAAGCCGAACGCTTCGCGCTCGTTGCCGCCTGGCTTCTGCTCATCGTCATCTTCGGGATCCTGATGCCGGATTCCTTCCTGAGCTGGCGCAGCTTCTCCACCCTTTTCGGCTCCCAGGCGATCCTGGTCGTTCTGACGCTGGCCATTATCATTCCCCTCACCTCCGGTGACTTCGACCTGTCGGGCGCCTCGACACTCACCATGAGCTGCATGCTGATCGCGGTCCTGAACGTGAAGCTCGGCTGGCCGATCGTTCCGGTCGTGGTCGTCGCGCTTTTGAGCGGGGTGGTGATCGGTGCGGCAAACGCTTTCTTCGTCCTTTATTTCCGCATTCACTCGCTGATCGTCACGCTCGGGATCGGGACCTTCGTCAATGGCTTGATCCTCTGGGTCAGCAACAGCCAGACAATATCGGGCGTCTCGATGGGCCTCGTGGAATGGGTCATCATCAACCGTTTCCTCGGCATCCCGCTTGCCTTCTTCTACGCGCTGATCCTGGCTGCCATCATCTGGTATGTGCTGGAATACACGATCCCGGGGCGCAAGCTGCTCTTCGTCGGCCGAGGTCGTGAAGTGTCACGCCTGAACGGCATCAATGTCGATCGCGTGCGTGCCACATCCTTCGTCTTTGCCGGCCTCATCTCGGCCTTTGCCGGCGTGCTCTATGCTGGCATGACCGGCTCCGCCGATCCGCTGTCCGGCCTCAACCTTCTGCTGCCGGCCTTCGCCGCCGCATTCCTGGGGGCCACGACGATCTCGCCAGGACGCTTCAACGCCTTTGGTGCCGTGATCAGCGTCTACTTCCTGGTCACGGGGATCACCGGGCTGACGATGCTGGGCGCTGATGCCTATGTGCAGAACCTGTTCTATGGGGGTGCGCTCGTGATCGCGGTCTCGTTGAGCCAGCTGGTCCGCAACCGTCAACCGCAGGATTTCAGCTGATGGATCTCCAGGACGTCATGAAGACGCTCTCCCATGCCTATTGGGGACGGGCCGCCATCGATCCGGAGCTTCTGGCCATGGTGGGCGAGTTGCAAAGAGATTCCACCGCGATCGCTCCTATCGAGGAGGGCGCAATCGGCAGCCTCTTCAATGTCGAGCCGGCCGCCTTCGACCGGATCCTCAGGGCGGAGGCAGATCGATGAGCCTCGACGATCCCGGATCACTGAAGGAAGCGGCGACAGCCATCCGAGAGCGGCGCATCAGCGCGTTGGAGCTGGCGAAAGCCGCCATCGAGCGGGCAAAATCGAGCCACAGCACGCTCAACGCCTTTATCGAAATCGAGGAAGAGGCGGCGTTGCAAGCTGCTCGCCAGGCGGACGAGACGCTTGCCCGGGGTCTTGCAACGGGGCCCCTTCACGGCGTGCCCCTGGCTCATAAGGACATGTATGACCGCAAGGGCTTCGTCACCGGATGCGGATCGAAGATCCGTGCATCACACGTGGCGACCGAGACCTCGACGGTAATGCAGCGGCTGGAAGCAGCCGGAGCTGTATCCATCGGACGGTTGAACATGAGCGAATTCGCCATGGGGCCGACCGGTCACAACTTTCATCACGGGCGCGCACTAAACCCGATCGATCCGGCGAGGATCACCGGGGGATCCTCTTCGGGCAGTGGATCGGCCGTTGGTGGCGGCGTGGTGCTTGCAGCGCTCGGCTCCGACACAGGCGGCTCCATTCGTCTGCCGGCCGCCTGCTGCGGTGTCGTCGGCATCAAGCCGACCCAGGGTCGCGTCAGCCGGCATGGTGTGATGCCCCTTTCCTTCTCGCAGGATTGTGTCGGGCCGCTCGCGCGCAGCGTAGACGATGCCTATCTCCTGTTGCAGATCATTGCCGGAGCGGATGGGCGAGACACCACATGCGTGGACACTTCTCCGCCTGCAGAGCTGCACGACGACCTCAAGTCGATCCGGGTCGGCATTCTGGGCGGACTGTTCGAGACCGGACTGGACGAATTGGTTGGCGCGGCCGTGGAAAACACCGCAGATGTGCTGGCGAAGGAAGACGGCCTTGTCGCTCAGACGAAGGGCATCGACATGCCGTCTGTCGCCGAACTCGCCAATGTCGTTGCCATGGCCGAAGCGGGCACGGTTCATTTCGACTGGATGCGGGAGAGGCCCGAAGACTACGGTCCGCAGATCCGCATGCGGCTATCGCAGTCTCTGGCGATCCCGGCGCCGATTTATCTGCGAGCGCTGCAGATGCGGGCCGTCATGCTTGAGAGATTTCTGAACGAGGGGTTCGGCGATTTTGACGTCCTTATTGCGCCCGCGATGCCGTTTCTTCCGCCGCTCTCCAGTGACGTCGACATTGGCGCGAGCCCGAAGATGAATGGCGTGGTCAGCGCCATGACATCCTTCACCCGCCCCTTCAGTTTTCTCGGCCTGCCCGTCGTGACGCTTCCTGTGGCCTCGTCTCCCGAGGGCCTGCCGATCGCCATCCAGGTCATTGCGCGGCCTTGGCGCGAGGATCTTGCAGCGAGCGTGGCGCGTCGCCTCGAACAGGTCCTGGCGCTGCCTGCATTTGCACCGGACATTCACAGCCGGTCGGCGGCGGCGTGATGAACCAGAACAGAAGATTGCCCCTCAAGCCTGAAAGGATGACCCCCATGAACAGCATCCCAAGCTTCAATGCACCGCTCGAAGCCATTGCCCCGATCAGTCGCGAGGCGTTTCGCGACGGCATGGCTAAGATGGCTGCAGCGGTGAACATCATCACCACCGATGGGCCGGCCGGCCGTGCCGGCTTTGCCGCAACCGCCGTCTGCAGCGTCACCGACAGTCCGGCCACGCTCTTGATCTGCCTGAACCGAAGCGCATCCGTCTTCGACACTGTGATGCAGAACGCAGTTGTCTGCGTGAACGTGCTTTCGAGCGAACACGAAGCGTTGTCGGGGCTTTTCGGTGGGAAGACGCCGGTCGACGAGCGCTTCGCTGCCGCTGAATGGGAAGCCGGCGTGACAGGCGCACCGGTCTTGAAGGATGCCCTCGTCTCCTTCGATTGCCGGATCACCGAGCAATGCGACATCGGAACCCATCGCGTGCTGTATTGCACGGTCGAAGGCATTCACGACGGCCAGGACGCCGAGGCGCTGCTCTATTATCGACGCAGCTATCAACGCGTCGCGCCGCCGCTCTCGTGATGAACTGACCCTCGTTGATGAAGGCTGTTGGTGCATGACTGACCATCGGTCATGTCACCTCCCTGCACACAGGCGAAGTCAATCCTTGTCGTAGAGGCCGTTCTTTCTCAGCCGGTATTCGAGCTTTGCACGCGAGATGCCGAGGCTTCGCGCGGCAGCCGAGACATTGCCACGATGGGCGTTGAGGGCCTGACGGTAGAGATCGAGTTCGGCAGATCGGATGTGTGAGGATGACTGCAGGAAATCAGGTGTGACTGCTGCTTGCGACAGGCTGGGCTGGCCATAGATCAAGCGGCCTTCGCGCGTCAGCGACGGATGCAAAGATGGCAGTGGTTCATTGGCCGTGAAGATGTGCTGCAGATCGATAAACCCGCCGGGGTCGGCAAAGATCACGCCGCGCTCGATCAGATTCTGCAGTTCGCGGATATTGCCGGGGAAGTCGTAGGCGAGCAACGCATCCATGGCGCGCCGCGTCAGGCCAACCACCTCGCGGCGGTGCCGCTCACGGAACAGACGCAGGAAATGATCGACGAGCAGGGGGATGTCGTCTCTTCGCTCGCGAAGCGGCGGAATGGAAATCGGGAAGACACAAAGACGGAAATAGAGGTCTTGGCGGAAGCGCCCCGCCCGAACCTCGTCAGCTAGATCGACGTTCGAGGCCGCGATGACCCTGACATCGGCTGCCACCGTTTTCGAACCGCCGACACGCTCGATCACCCGCTCCTGGATGGCGCGAAGCAGCTTGCCCTGCGCGGCATAGGCCAGCGATGCGATCTCGTCGAGGAAGAGCGTTCCGCCCGCCGCACGCTCGAAATAGCCCGGTCGGGAGGCAACAGCGCCGGTGAAGGCGCCCTTCTCGACGCCGAAGAGTTCCGATTCCACCAAGGTGTCGGGAATGGCGGCGCAGTTGAGTGCGACAAACGGTTTCGTCGCGCGGTGGCTCAGCCGGTGCAATTGCTGGGAAAACAGTTCTTTGCCGACACCGGATTCTCCGACCAGCAGAACAGTCGCCTCCGTGTCGGCCACCTTCTCCACCATCAGTCGCGCGCGCAGGAAACTGGCGGAAACGCCCACGACCGGGTCGCCACCGGTGATCGGCGCCGGGTTCGCGGAGGCGGCGTCATCGCCTCGTTGCGCTTTCTCAGAGCGGACACGCGAAGTGCGCCGCGATCGCGGCCATTCGAGGCCGAGATAGGCCCGTTCAGGTGCGTCCTCTCCCCATTCCTCGGCATTCTGGCCGACGACATAACAGCGTGACGCCCCCATGCCGGAGCATTCGATCTCGCGAAAAATCACAGGCCGGCCGAAGAGCGTGCTAGTGTAGCCGCTAGGATAGCCGGTCTGCATCCAGCATACGGGCTCGCTCGCGAGGCCATGATGCGCGATGTGCTCGCCAGCCTCGGAGGAGTCGTACCAATAGAACTCGCCGAAATAGCGCCCCTTGTCGCTATCGAATTCGAACTGCTTGGTCTCGACCTTGACGAAGCCCTCAAGGGTATGGACGCGCGGTCCTGCGGCGAGAGCATGAGTGAGGTCCTGGTGCGGAAAGCGTTTCAGGATCAGCTCGGCGTCGCGCACCCCTTGCATGTAGCCGACGCGCATGAAGATGCCCTTCGCGGCGTCCATGCCGAAGGCATCGATGATCTCCTGACGCAATCGACCGAGAACCTGGCTCTGCATCAGAACCATGCGCTGGTCGTTGAGCCAGATCCGGCCGTCGCCCAAGGCAAAATGGAGCGCCTCGGTCAGTTCCGAAAGGGTCGGCGAGGCACCGGTATCGAGCTCGCTGAACGCGCCCCTAGACAACATCTTGCCCGTCGACTTCGACACATCGGCCAGAGAAACGAGCTTGGGCGGTTTGGGAGGGGTCATATCGACTTCATGTGTTTTCAGAATTTTCTCATGATTTCACCATTTGATGAAATCTGCAATCCATGCTGAGCATGCAAGCCGGACTGAACGAACTCACGCTACTCCATTGTATTTTCGAGATTTTTTGAAGTCGGTGAGTGAGAAGAAACTGCCAGCTCAGCAATTGGCACATCCCTTGCGATGACTTGTTCGAGCCACTTGAGGAGGTGGCACGGAGGACGCATCGATCAGCTGAGACGGGATGAGCGGTTTCAACACGGGCCGATCTCATGACGGCGAAGCTTTGCGCGGACCTCCCAACCATGGGACTGGAGGCCCTGAACAATGAATATGCACGCACCTAAATTTCTGGACACCGGCCGCTGGGGCGGCCTCGCCTATATCTCCGAATGGCAGGAGACCATGGCAGGAACACTCAACGTGACCGATCCCGCCAATGGCAATGTCCTGGCCGCTGTCGGTCTCTGCGGTCCGGCGGATATCGCCCGTGCCGCCAAACTGGCGAAAGCCGCACAGAAGACCTGGGCCAAGACCCTGCCCGCAGAGCGCGCCGCGATCCTCAATCGCGCCGCAGACCTTCTGGAGCAGAATGGCGAGGAGCTGGCGGCCTGGATCATGCAGGAATCCGGCTCCATCCATCCGAAGGCGATGATCGAGATCGAGCATGGCACGCTCTTCATCCGCCATGCAGCATCGCTCGCGATGCAACCGTCCGGCATGTTTTTGCCCGGCATGGATGATCGGACAAACTATGCCCGGCGCGTACCGCATGGCGTCGTCGGCGTCATCTCTCCGTTCAATTTCCCGCTCGTCCTCTCTGTACGCTCGATTGCGGCCGCAATCGCGCTTGGGAACACTGTGGTGCACAAGCCGGATCCGCGAACGCCGATCTCCGGTGGCATCATCATCGCCCGTATCTTCGAAGAGGCCGGCCTTCCCAAGGGTGTCCTGCATGTCGTGCCGGGCGGCGCAGATGCCGGTGAGGCCCTCTGCAGCGATCCGAACATTGCCATGGTCTCCTTCACCGGCTCGGCCCGTGGCGGCTCCAAGGTGGGTGAGGTCTGCGGCCGTCACCTGAAGCGCGTTCAGCTCGAACTCGGCGGCAAGAATGCACTCGTCATTCTCGATGACGCCGATCTCGATGTGGCAGCCTCCAACGCCGCTTGGGGCACATTCCTGCATCAAGGGCAGATCTGCATGGCGACAGGGCTGATCCTCGTCGATGAAAAGATCGAGGCTGCGATCACCGAGCGCCTCGTCACCAAGGCGCAGCACCTACCAGCTGGCGATCCCTCGACCAAGCAGGTGGCGCTCGGGCCGATCATCTCCGACAGTCAGGTCGACGCGATCCAGAAGATCGTTGACGATGCCGTGGCCAAGGGAGCGAAACTGCTTTCCGGCGGCACGCATGACGGTCGCTTCTATGCCGCAACCGTGCTCTCAGGCGTCAAGCCGGGCATGCTGGCCTTTGAGGAAGAGGTCTTCGGGCCGGTGGCCTGCATCGTCTCGTTCAAAACGGATGAGGAAGCAGTCGAACTCGCCAACCAGTCGGACTATGGGCTGGCGGCCGGCGTGATCTCGAACAATCTCGGGCGCGCCATGGCTGTGGGCGACGAGCTGAATGTCGGACAGCTCCACATCAACGACCAGACGGTCAATGGCGGCCCCTATGCACCCTTCGGCGGTCGCGGAAAGTCCGGCAATGGCACCCGTGTCGGCGGCCCGGCAGACATCGAAGAGTTCACCCAGTGGCAGTGGGTCTCGGTGAAGAAGGCCGCGACACCTTATCCGTTCTGATCAATCACGCCCAAAACAAGCGTTGGGGATCCCCGTCCGCCTTGGTGCGGACGGACGCGATCCAGCACAACTTCAGGGAAACACGACCATGAATCTTGCAGGAAAAACAGTTGTCATCACTGGCGTCTCGTCGGGCATCGGCGGTGAAGTCGCCCGCCTCGCCCGCTTCCGCGGTGCAACCGTCATCGGCGTCGATCGCAACGACGCCATGCTGACACTCGACCGCTTCATCAAGATCGATCTCGCCGATCCGGCCGCCATAGATGCAGTGCTTGCCCAGTTCCCCGCCCGTATCGACGCGCTCGTCAATGCTGCAGGCGTTCCCGGCACCGCCGATAAAGATCTCGTCGCCCGCGTCAACTATCTCGGTCTTCGGCATCTGACCGAAGCCTTGATCGAGCGCATGCCGAAGGGTTCCTCCATCGTCACCTTCGCCTCAATCCTCGGCGCGGAATGGCCGAAGCGCGTCGAGCAGCATAAGGCGCTCGCCGACACCACGAACTTCGCGGAGGGCCATGCCTGGCTGGCGGCAAACCCTGTGCCGCAGGAAACCTGCTACCAGTATTTCAAGGAAGCCTTGATCGTCTGGACGATGAAGCGCAGCCAGGCGCTCTTCATGGAGCGTGACATCCGAATGAATTCGGTGGCGCCCGGCCCGGTCTTCACGCCGATCCTCGGTGACTTCGTGACCATGCTCGGCCAGGACCGTGTCCAGGCCGACGCGCACAGGATGAAGCGTCCGGCGCTGGCCGACGAAGTCGCCGGTCCCGTGCTCTTCCTGTGCTCGGACGATGCCCGCTGGGTGAACGGTATCAATCTGCCGATCGACGGCGGTCTGGCGGCATCCTACACGTAAGAGCCGGCATCCATTCCTGATCAACCAGAGCATCGCGGTCGATACCAACTGATGGTCGCGATGCGCTGGTCTCCCGGTCTAGGACCATTCAAAGGCTTTCGCCGATCTCGCGGTGCGCTGTCGCGAGGATGACCGCGTTGCTACTCGATAATGATGGCCCTGAAATCATTGACATTGGTGCCGGTCGGGCCCGTCACCAGGAGATCGCCAATCGCCTCGAAGCCCGAATAGCTGTCGTTCTGCGCGAGCAGTTTTCGTGCTTCGAAGCCAGCCGCCCGGAGGCGCGCGACGGTTCCTCCGTCGACGAGCGCGCCCGCATGGTCGCCTACACCGTCGATGCCGTCCGTATCTGCCGCCAGTGCCGTGATCGATAGTCCGTCGATGGCGAGAGCAAGTGCGAGCGCAAACTCGCTGTTGCGCCCACCGCGTCCTCCATCGCCGCGAAGGGTGACCGTGGTCTCCCCACCGGAGAGAAGAACGGAAGGTCGCGGAAACGGGCGGCCCTTTGTCGCGATCTCCCGCGCCATGGCTGCATGCACCAGGGCGACGTCACGGCTTTCGCCCTCGATCGAATCGGAGAGGATATGCGGCGTGAAGCCCGCCGTAAGAGCGACGCGTGCGGCGGCTTCCAGAGACAAGCCTGCAGAAGCCACAACGTGGTGTTCGTTACGGGACAAGCGGGGATCGTCCGTCCTCGGGGCATCGGCGGCAGGCGAGCGCAGATGCGCCATCACCCCGGTCGGCAGGTCGAGTTTATAGTTCTCGATGATGGCGAGTGCATCCTCCCGCGTAGATGCATCGGCAACCGTCGGCCCGGATGCGACGAAGGATGGAATGTCGCCGGGAATGTCCGAGACGATGAGGCTGATCACGCGCGCCTTCGTTGCCGCCGCCAGCCGTCCGCCCTTGATCGTGGAGACATGTTTGCGCACCACGTTCATGGCGGAGATCGGCGCACCGGACGACAGGAGCACCTGATTGAGCCCGATCTCGTCCTCGAGCGTCAGTCCTGATGGAGGAGCAGGCAAAAGCGCCGAGCCGCCGCCGGAGATGAGGGCGATGACGAGATCCTGCGGATCGAGCCCGGCCACGAGATCCAGCAATTGCCTGGAGGCGACGAGCCCCGCCTCATCCGGCACCGGGTGCGCGGCCTCGATCACTTCGATCGATCGCGTGGGGCAGGCATAGCCGTAGCGTGTCACGACAAGTCCCGAGAGCGGACCCGGCCAGAGGCTCTCAAGGGCCGCCGCCATCTGCGCCGCTCCCTTGCCGGCACCGACCACTACGGTTCGGCCGCCGACCGGTGGCGGCGGAAGGTGCGCGCGGATCCCGGCCAGCGGATCAGCGGCCTGAACCGCCGCTTGAAACAGTTTCTCCAGCAGCGTGCGGTGTTTCATCTTGCAGCTCGTCTTGGTGTTTTACATGGCGGCTTGCCAGCCATAAGCGGTGTAACACCATTGAGCCGTCTAGGACTACCGGGAGGCATGTTCATCCATGCCGGCCCAGCGCATCACCACGTCCAGATCAGGCCAAGGGCAAGAAGGGCTACGGCGAGGCAACCACTACATCGGGAGCGGCGAAAGATGCTCGTGAACGGCCAGCCACCGACCGTCCGGCTGATGGGCAAAGACGATCGTCTCCCGCTCGTGGTTGGTCATCGCTTCGCCGCCGATCATGAGATCGGTCTCCACCGCATGGGTGAAGATGGCGACATCGCCGACGATGTGCACGCTACGGTCCGTCGAGCGGCAGGCCTTGACGCTAAAGCCGTCGCGGCTTTCCCACAGCGCCCATTCCGCCTCATAGGCCGCGCGATCGGCAAGGGTGCGATCGAGATTGTAGAAGATGAAGGTCGCCGACGGCGCGAAGGCATCGAAATAGGCCTTAGTATCGTGACGGCCGAAGGCTGCCACCAGGGCATCGGCTGCGGAAAGCACTGCGGTCGTATGATCTGTCATCTATGTCATTTCTTCGGGATTTCGGTGGTGTCAGACGCGCTTCACGCTGCTGATCAACTCGGCGATCGGGCGGTTCTGCTCGGCGACACGGGTCTTGAGTTCTTCGAGCGGCATGCTCTCGTGCTTGCAGAACTCGATGAACATCATGTTGAGATTGTTGAAGAAGACCTCTCCGAGCGCCCGCGCGTCGACGCCGGCGATGACAACGCCACGCCGCTGGAGCGTCTCGATAAGCTGAACGACCTGGGCACAGAGACGCCCGTCAAGTTCCGTGTAGCGCTTCGAGAGTGGCGTCTCAGGCTGCTGGATCGCGGACGCCATGGCGGTGCGCCACATCTCCTTGCTGAGATAGACCAGAGAGTGATCATAATACTGGTTGATCAGTGCACCGAGCGCCTCAATCACGCTGAGTGGCGGGTTGGCGACGATGCGCTCTCCGGCCTCGAGCACTTCGGTCACTTCCATCGAAACCGTGGCGACGAGAACATCGCCCTTGTTCTGATAGTAGTTGTAGAGCGTGCCGACCGAGACCTCTGCCATCTCGGCGATGTCCTCGATGCGCGCACTGTCGTAGCCCTGTTCGCGAAACAGAGTGGTGGCCGCTTCCAGGATGCGACGGTTCCTGTCGGCCTTCTGTCGGGCGCGCAATCCGGTCATGGTTAGCTCCGTTGGAATCTCCTCAAATTTGAGATTGACTTAAAAAATGAATTCACTCAATCTTTTTCTCAAGGCGCCGGAACGAGCGCTATTCTGATCAACGCGAGGGTCCGCTCGGGGCCTTCGACAAGAGGGTGAACTTATGGAAAAGACCGTACTGGGCGGGCTCTCCCGCCGCCTGCTTCTTGCGACCGTTGCCATCTCCGCCTTGTCCGGAGGGGCTCACGCCCAGGAGGAGCTGAATGCTCTCGTCTGGTGCGACCACACCGACCCGGCGCTGATCGAGCCCTTCGAAAAGGCGAACAACGTCAAGGTCAATCTCAAGGAATACGAGGGAACCGGCGCCGGTCTCTCGATCGTCGAGCAGTCGCGCCCAGGCGACTGGGACGTCTTCGTGATCGACGGTGTCGACGTGCCGCGTGCCGTCGAAATGGATCTTCTCGCCGAAATTCCGGCCGACAAGCTGCCGATGGCCGACATCTTCCCGGAAGTCCGCATGGAAGCCAACAACACCAAGGACGGCAAGATTTACGCCGTGACGGAAAAGTTCGGCTACAACACGATTTCCTACGACAAGAGCAAGGTCGATCCGAAGGACATGGAAGACCTGTCGATCTTCTGGTCCGAGAAATACAAGGGCCGCATCGCGCTCTATGACTACTATCTGCCGATGATCGGTCTGACGGGCCTTGCCATCGGCAAGAACACCGCCGACCTGACGGAAGCCGATCTCCCGGCGATCAAGGAAAAACTCTTCGAGATGAAGAAGGTATCGCGCCAGGTAAGCGATGTTGTCGCCTCGCAGACGGCGCTTGTCAGCGGCGAAGTCGACATCATCCTCGGCGGCGGCGAATGGGTGACCGCAGGTCTCACTGCCGAAAAGCCGGACCTCGACTGGACCGTTCCGAAGCAGGGCGCCCTGCGCTGGGCGCAGTCGATCGGCGTATTCAAGGACTCGACCAAGCAGGATCTGGCCATCAAGTTCGTCCAGTACATCCTGAGCCCAGAAGGCCAGGCCAGACTCGCCACCTCGTCCTGCTATTGGGGCATGCCGGCAAACGCCAAGGCCGGCGAGCAGCTGAACGACCAGCAGAAGACCGCACTGCGGTGGGACAAGCAGCCCGAATACCTGAAGAACACCCAGCTCTATCCGGTGGCCAATGCCGATCTCGACGCGGCCATGCAGGACGTCTGGACCGAAATGCTGCAGCAATAAGCGCTGCCCATAAAGGGCGCGGTAGGTGTCTTCCGTCCGCGCCCCAAGCTTTCCCTCACGCTATCATTTCATCACGAGCATCGCGGCCCAGGCGGTCACATGCTGCGATGAAGAACTGCGCGCATTCGACAGAAGTTCGGCCCTGAAGATTTGTGGCCGCATTGAAGATCGGCCATCATGAAAACCTTACGGCCAAGCCGATTGCCCTGCATGAACGGAGTATCCCGTCGATGACCGCCACCGCGCTCGAGCGCAGAGAACGCCGCAAGGCCTGGGGATTTGCGCTGCCGGCGGTCCTCTGGACCGTGGCCTTCTTTCTCGTGCCCTTTCTTTACATGGCGGCGATCAGCTTCTGGAAACGCGAAGGCCGCGAGATCGTCGCCACTTGGACGCTCGACAACTACGCGGCCTTCTTCGGCAAGCCGCATCTTCTGAAAGCACTGTTCAATTCGCTCGAAGTGACACTCACCGTCACGATCATTTCGATCCTGCTTGCCTATCCCCTGGCCTGGATCATTGCAGAGCGCGTGCCACGACGCTGGCAGCGCTTTGCCCTGATCATGGCGATCCTGCCGTTCTGGACCTCCTATGTGGTGCGCTCCTATTCCTGGCTGTTGGTGCTGTCCAAGGGCGGTGTGGTCAACCAGGCGCTGATGTGGACGGGGCTGATCGCCGAGCCGCTCGAACTGTCAGCGACGCGGACTGGCACGGTGATCGGCTTCGTGCATTTCTTCGTCATGCTGCTGACGCTGACGATCTATGCCAATCTCGTTCAGCTATCACCGAACTATCGCCGTGCCGCAGCCGATCTCGGTGCAAACGGCTTCCAGACCTTCTGGCACGTGATCTTGCCACTGACGCTGCCCGGCATCATGGTCGGTGCCTTTCTCACCTTCGTGCTGTGCATCGGCGACTACATCACTCCGCAGATTCTCGGTGGCAACAATGAGCTCGTATTGCCGCAGGTAATCATGCTGCAGCTCGGCCGCCGCGCGGATTTCCCCATGGCAGCCGCGCTGTCGCTGGTGCTGATGGTGGTGGTGACGATCGCCTATCTCGCTTGCGCCCGATGGCTGAAGATGGAGAGGACGTGACCATGCGGCATCTCAACACGGCACTTGCGATCCTCTATGCCGGCGGACTCTATGTCTTCATCTTCCTGCCGGTAGCCGTTCTCGTGATCTTCTCCTTCCAGGACGGCACGCTGCCTGTGCCACCCCTGCATGGCCTGACCTGGAAGTGGTATGGCGAGATCTTCGCTGATGAAAAGCTGATGTCGGCGCTGTTCAACTCGCTGATCGTCGCGATCATCTCGTCTGCGCTCTCCTGCCTGCTCGGCTTCCTCGCAGCCTATGCCTTTGCCCGCTACAAGCTGCCCGCATCCGGCTTGCAGCGCGCCCTGATCGTCGCCCCAATGACGGTCAGCACGTTGATCATCGGGCTCGGACTGCTGTCGCTGCTGTCCAGGCTCAATGTTTCGCTATCGCTGTGGACCGTCGGCATCGGTCATGTCGTGATCAACCTCCCGCTTTGCTTCGCGATCATCTACGCGTCCATGGGCGGCCATCAGGTCAATATCGAACGCGCCGCTCGCGATCTGGGCGCCCGGGACTGGCAGGTCATGACGCTTATCACCGCGCCAATGCTGATGCCGTCCATCCTCGCCGCCTTCTTCCTGTCGGTCACCTTCAGCTGGGACGAATTCATCATCGCATTCCTGCTGTCGCGCTTCGACGTGACGCTGCCAGTCGAGATCTGGAGCATGCTGCGCTCCGGCCTCGACCCGAAGACCAATGCCATCGGCAGCGTCGTCTTCCTCATCTCGGTTGCGTTCCTCGTTCTCATGGAACTCGCCGTCTTCAGAAAATCCGGGAAATCCCAATGACCGCAGACGTCTCGATCCGAAACGCCACGAAAGTCTTCGGTGCCTTCCGCGCGCTCGACGATGTCTCGCTGGAAATTGCCGCCGGCGAGTTCATCGTGCTTCTTGGCCCGTCCGGCTGCGGCAAGACGACCCTGCTCTCGATCCTGGGTGGCTTTATCGAGCCGAGTTCCGGCATGATCGCCATCGGTGGCCGGGACATGACACATGTTGAGCCGGCGAAACGGCCCACCACAACCATGTTCCAGGACTATGCGCTGTTTCCGCACATGAAGCTCATCGACAATGTCGGCTTTGGCCTGCGCATGCGCGGCATGGGAAAGGCCGAGCGCAATGAAAAGGCGCTCGCCATGCTGGACCTGGTGGGGCTCAGTGCCTCGGCCTCGAAGAAGCCGCACGAGCTTTCCGGCGGCCAGCGTCAGCGGGTGGCGCTTGCCCGCGCGCTTGCCGTCGATCCTGATGTACTGCTGCTCGACGAGCCGCTCGGCGCGCTGGATCTGAAGCTTCGCCGCCAGATGCAGGACGAGCTGAAGGCCATCCAGAAGCGTGTCGGCACCACCTTCATCCATGTCACCCACGATCAGGAAGAGGCCATGGCGATCGCCGACCGGATCGTGGTGATGAACCACGGCCGGATCGAGGATGTCGGCAGGCCCTCGGACATCTACATGCGGCCGCGCTCGCTGTTTGCCGCAGGTTTCATGGGCGAGGCGAACTTCCTGCCCGGTCGGGTGATCTCCATTGCGGAAGGCGAAGCGCAGGTGGAAACGGCGCTCGGCCCAGCCATCATCCCCATCACGGCTTTCACCGGGGACACGCCTTCGCCAGACCACAAGATCACCCTGTGCATTCGCCCCGAACATTTTCGGTCCGCCGGCGAGGAGGGCGCAACAGTTGCGCTCGGCCATGCGCGGATCACCGACAGCGCCTTCTTCGGAGCGCATCACCGATGCCACCTTCAGCCACACGGCAATTCCGAGATCATCATTACCGCCCATCTGCCGCAAACCGCACACCCGCAGCCGGGCGATGAACTCGAGTTGACGGTCAAGGCAGATACCATCGTTGCTTTGGGCGACGCTTAGGAGACACGTGATGAAACCGCGCATGCGCCCTGAGGACTGGTACAGTGTACGCCGTCTCGACGACGATGTGACCTATATCTGCGAGCCGCATATCCAGGAGTTCTATCGCTGCAACATCTGGTATGTGCGCGGGCGCGATCGCGACATGCTGGTTGACAGTGGCATGGGTGTCGTTTCGCTTCGCGAATGGGTGCCGCTTGTCACGGAGCGCGAGCTGATCGCGGTGGCAAGCCACACCCATTTCGATCACATCGGCTGCCACCACGAATTCGAATGCCGTGCGGTCCATTCGGCAGAGGCCGATCTGCTTGCCGATCCGACACGCGAAAACACGCTGGCAGACCCTTACGTTACCGACGAGATCTTCGACGCCCTGCCCCCGGAGCCCTATTGCTCGAAATGTTATGCTGTGAAGCGGGCGCCGGCGACGCGACTGCTCGAGGACGGCGACGTGATCGACCTCGGCGACCGGCAGTTCGAGGTGATCCACACACCCGGCCATTCGCCCGGGGGCATCGCACTCTACGAGAAGGCGACGGAGATCCTGTTTTCCGGCGACATTCTCTACGACGGTCCGCTGATCGAGGACACCTACCATTCGAACGCCGATGACTATCACGCATCGATGGAGCGGCTGCTGCGGCTCAAGGTGCGGCTGGTGCATGGCGGCCATTTTCCAAGCTTCAGCGGCGAACGATATCGAGAGCTGATCACCGGTTGGCTCGACGCAAAACACAAGACACTCTGACGGGAGGCAAGCATGCTCGACAAGCGCAAGTTCTACATCAACGGCGAGTGGGTCGATCCGATCGCGCCTCACGACCTTGAGGTCATCAATCCCGCCACCGAAAAGCCGATCGCCGTGATCTCGATGGGCACGGCCGCCGATATCAACCGCGCGGTTGCCGCTGCCAAGACGGCATTTCAAAGCTACAGCCGCACCAGCCTCGACGAACGGATTGCACTTCTCGAAAAGCTGCTTGAGATCTACACCCGTCGCTACGACGAAATGGCACGCACCATCACGCTCGAACTCGGCGCACCGATCACCATGAGCACCGATCAGCAGGCGCATGTCGGCGTCGGTCATCTCGAAGGTTTCATCGAGGCGCTGAAGCGCATCAAGCTGCGCGAAGAACTGCCGAACGGCGACATCGTACTGCGCGAGCCGATCGGCGTCTGCGGCCTGATCACCCCCTGGAACTGGCCGATCAACCAGATCGCCCTGAAGGTCGTTCCCGCACTGGCGACCGGCTCGACCTGCGTTCTGAAACCTTCCGAGTTTACGCCTCTCAACGCCCTGCTCTATGCCGAGATGGTTCACGAGGCAGGCTTCCCGGCCGGCACGTTTAACCTCGTGAATGGCGATGGCATCAATGTTGGTGCAGCGCTCTCGAAGCACCGGGATATCGACATGATGTCATTTACTGGCTCGACCCGCGCCGGCACCGCGGTCAGCAAGGATGCCGCCGATACCGTCAAGCGCGTCACCCTCGAACTCGGCGGCAAGTCTCCGAACATCGTCTTCGAGGATGCGGATCTCGAAGAGCGCATTACCGGCAGTGTGCTCGAATGCTTCAATAATTCCGGCCAGTCCTGTGATGCTCCGACGCGGCTTCTGGTCCAGCGCTCGGTCTACGATCAGGCCGTTGAAATCGCCAAGCGCGTGGGCAAGGAGGTCAAGGTCGGCAATCCGGAAGAAGCCGGCGAACATATCGGCCCGCTGGTCAGCGACATCCAGTATGGCCGCGTCCAGACCCTAATCGAGGCTGGCATCGCTGAGGGCGCCGAGCTTCTCGTTGGTGGCCCGGGCAAACCTGAGGGTTTCGAGACAGGCTACTTCGTCAAGCCAACCATCTTTGCCGGCGTCAACAACCAGATGCGGATCGCCCGCGATGAGGTCTTCGGCCCGGTGCTGGCGATCATTCCCTTCGACACCGAGGAGGAAGCAATCGAGATTGCCAACGACACCAATTACGGTCTAGCCGCCTATATCCAGTCCGGAGACCTCGTCCGCGCCGAACGCGTCGCCGCGCGCCTTCGCGCCGGCATGGTGCATATCAACGGTGCACCTCATCGCTATGGCAGCCCGTTCGGCGGCTACAAACAATCGGGCAATGGCCGTGAAGGTGGCATGTTCGGTCTTGAAGACTTCCTCGAGATCAAGACCGTGCACCGGCCTAGCGCGGCCTAAGGATCAACACCTTGGCGACTGCGGATACCATCAAGGCCGCGGTCGCCAAGGTACCTGACGTGCTTTAGTGCGACTGGACCGAGAGACCAAATCGCCGAAGAATATCCGCGATCTTTGCGTCCTGCTCGGGATCCGGCAAGAGTGCCGGTTGGCGGCTGGCGCCGACCGAATTGTCCTGGAGGAAGAGCGCCCGCTTGACCATGGCGGGCGCAAAGCCAAGGGCGTAGAGATCGGTCCGGAAGGCTGTGAAGATCGCCTGCTGACGTTCGGCCTCTGCGATGTCACCGCTATTGTAGCCGTTCAGGATACCGGCGAGCACATCGGGAAGCGCATTGCCAAGCCCGGAAATGCAGCCGGCAGCGCCATTCTGCAACGCCCAGAGCACGAGATGGTCCGGCCCGGAATAGACATCGAAGCCGGGCATGTCGTGAGATACCGCGAGATAGGCTTCCAGCGTCTCCTTGGCACCGCCCGAATCCTTGATGCCGGCGATGTTGCCGTGGGCTGCGAGCTTGCGGGCCGTTTCCGGTTCGATGTGGTTCTGGGTGCGGGCGGGAATGTCGTAGAGATAGGTCGGCGTGTTCACCGCATCGGCAACCGTCGAGAAGTGCCGGATAAGACCATCCTGGGTGCAGGCGATGAAGAAGGGCGTGATGACGGCGATTCCCGTGACGCCGATCCGATCGAATTCCTTCGCCAGCTTGATCGTCTCGAAGGTCGCCGGCATGCCGGCATTGACGATCACGTCGACCTTGCCGCCGACTTCATCAACCACGGCTTCCGCGAGCGTTACCTTCTCCTCGAAGGTGAGCGCGGTGAAATCGCCATTGGTGCCGGCGCACATGATGTTGTTGCCGGCCGCCACCTGGCGGCGCACCTGAGCGCGGGTGGCTTCGTAATTGATCGTCTCGTCCTCGTTAAAGCAGGTGACGAGCGCGACGAAGGCCTTTTTCGACATGACGATGTTCTCCGGAATTTTCTGACTTAGGAGGCGCGGCTGAGCCGTGCGGCACGGTTCTGCGCCTGCACGTCGGGATCGGGATCGAGACCGGCGGCGAGCAGCGCCTGGGTATAGGCTTGCTTGGGCGTCTCGAAGATCTCTCTGACCGTTCCAAGTTCCACGACCTCGCCCTTCTGCATGACCATCACATGGTCGGCGAAGTCTCGTACGACGGGCAGGTCATGGGCGATGAAGATGAAGGCGATGCCCATCTGCTTTCGAAGCCCGTCGAGAAGCGCGATGACCTGTGCCTGGACCGAGACATCGAGCGCCGATACGGCCTCGTCGCAGATGATCAGCTGCGGTTCGAGCGCAAGCGCCCGGGCGATCGCGATGCGCTGACGCTGGCCGCCGGAGAACTGGTGCGGGTAACGCCCCATATGCTCAGGCCCCAGACCCACCTGGGTCAGGAGTTCAGCGACCCGCTCCCGCCACTTCGCTTTGGGCAGGATATCGGGATGGATGACCCAGGCTTCCGAGATGAGCTGGTACACTGTCATGCGCGGATTGAGCGACTGGGTCGGATCCTGGAAGACCATCTGCAGGTCTCGACGCAGCTTGTAGAGTTCGGCGGGCGACAGCTGGAAAAGGTCCCTACCCTTCCACAGCGCCGAGCCGGAATCTGGCTCATCGAGCCTGAGCAGGATGCGGGCGAGCGTCGATTTTCCCGAACCGCTTTCGCCGACAACAGCCAACGTCTCACCGGCGAGCAGGTCGAAGGAAACGCCCTTCAAGGCCGCGAAGGCGCCGTAATTCTTGCGCACGTCTCGCACACTCAGCACGGGTTCGGCACCCTTCAGCGGCTGATGCATTTCGCCTTTGCCCGGCGCTGCCGCGATCAGCTTCTTCGTATAAGGATGCTGCGGGTTCTTGTAGACCTCGCGTACGGTGCCGGCTTCGACCAACACGCCCTTTTCCATCACCACGACCCGATCCGCGATCTCGGCCACGACGCCGAGATCATGCGTGATGATGAGAACGGCCATGCCGGTCTCGCGCTGCAACTCCTTGAGAAGCGCCAGAACCTCGGCCTGCACCGTGACATCGAGTGCGGTCGTCGGCTCGTCCGCGATCAGGAGATCGGGACGCAGGGCCAGCGCCATGGCGATCATCACACGCTGGCGCTGACCGCCGGAAAACTCGTGCGGATATTTGTCGAGGGCGTGTTCGGGGTCGGGAATGCCGACGCGCCCGAGAAGGCGAAGGGCCTCGGCCTGGGCTTTCGTGCTGTCCGTGCCGTGCGTGGTGAGCGCCTCGCGGATCTGCCAGCCGACGGTGTAGACCGGATTGAGATGGCTGAGCGGATCCTGGAAGATCATCGCAATCTTGCGACCATTGATCTCGCGCCGCGCAGCCAGTGGCATCTTCAGGAGATCGACACCGTCGAGCAGGATTTCGCCCGAGGAGATACGACCCGGCGGCATGTCGATCAGGTTCATGATCGCCGAGGAGGACACCGACTTGCCCGACCCGCTTTCGCCGAGAATCGCCAGCGTCTCGCCACGGTCGAGATGGTAGGACATGTCGCGCACGGCTTTCACAACGCCGACGGCCGTATGGAACTCGACCGAGAGATTGCGGACTTCGAGAAGATGGTCAGCCATTCTTGGCCCCTTTCATTTCCAAACGCCAGCGCTGCACCGGATCAAGCGCGATCCGCAGCCAGTTGGAGAGCAGGTTGAGCGACATCGTCGTCAGGATGATCGCAAGTCCCGGCCAGAACGAGAGCCACCAGGCGTTGGTGAGATATTGCCGCCCCTGGCTGATCATCAGGCCCCAGGTTATCTCAGGCGGCTGAATGCCGATGCCGAGGAACGACAGCGCGCTTTCGGCCAGCATGACATAGGCAAAGTCGAGGGTGGCGAGAGTGGTCAAGGTGGGCAAGACCACAGGCAGGATATGCCGGAACAGGATGCGCTTGCTCGACGCGCCCATGACGCGGGCTGCCTGGACAAACATCCGCTCGCGGATCTCGAGCACTTCGGCCCGCGTGGTGCGCAGATAGACCGGGATGCGGGTGATCGCGAGCACCATCATCAGGTTCAGGATCGAGGACCCGAGAATGTAAAGCACGATGACCGCAATCAGCAGCGACGGAAAGGACATGATCACGTCAGCTAGCCGCATGATGACCTGGCTGACCCGAGGTGAGGAAAAGCCGGCGATCAGGCCGAGAACCGTTCCGATGACAGCCGAAATCAGCACGGCACCGGCCGCGACCATCACGGTGTTCTGGGTAGCGACGATGATGCGAGCCAAGAGCGGGCGGCCGAGCGCATCGGCGCCCATCCACCAGACCCATGCCCTCTCGAAATCAAAGGGGGCTGCATTGCGGCCCCGCAGGTTTTGCTTGGTCGCGAGGTCGCCGAGCCAGCTTGGGCCGATGATAGCCATCAGCAGGATGACGAGCAGAAAGATCGCGGCGCAAAGCGCAAACTTGTCGGCCAGCAGCATGCGGAACATGCGCTTGAGGAACGGCGGTTCGTCGATGATGGCGGTTGCTTCGATGGACATGCCGTCTCCTCAATTCCGGATGCGGGGATCGAGAAGCGCATAGGCAAGATCGATCAGCAGGTTCATGAGGAAGATGGCGAGCGCCGTGACGAGGATTGCGGCCAGCACGACGTTGAAGTCGCGCTGCAGGATGGAATCGATCATCAGCTTGCCGACGCCCGGAAAGCCGAAGATCGTTTCGATGATGACGGCACCGTTGAGCAGGCTCGCGGCTTGGTCGCCAATCACGGTGATCACCGGCAGCATGGCGTTGCGCAGGGCATGGATGAAGATGATCGGGGTCGATTTCACGCCCTTGGCACGGGCGGTTTTGACGTAAGCCGATGAGAGCGCCGATATCATCGAGCCCCGCACGACCTGCACGATGATGCCGAAAGGCCGGACGAAGAGCACGCCGATTGGCAGGATCCAGTGCCAGATCGTGCCGGTACCCGAGGTTGGTAACCAGGCCAGGTTCACGGCAAAAATGACGATCGCGACGATGGCCAGCCAGAAATCCGGAACGGAGGCGCCCACCAGCGAGACGATGGACGAGAAACGGTCGAAGAAACCACCGGCCCTGAACGCGGCGAGCGAGCCGACCACAATGGCGGCAGCGGTCACCAAGCTCATGGTGATGACGGCGAGCCAAAGCGTCCAGACGAAGGCTTCGAGAACGACGTCAAGCGCTGGACGCGCCTTGCGCAGAGATTCGCCGAGATCACCCGTAACGACATCGCCGACATAGCGGCCAAACTGCACCAGCAGGGGATCATTGAGGCCATGCAATTCCCGGAACTGGTTCTTCATCTCCTCGGAGGCTTCGACCGGCAGGAACAGGGCTGCCGGATCACCTGTCAGGCGAGAAAGGAAGAAGACCATGACCAGAAGTCCGACCAACGAGATCAAACTGGCCACGGCGCGTTTTCGGATGAAGCTCAGCATGGCGTCCTCGAAGAAAACGATGCGGCGGGATCATCCCGCCGCATGACTTGCATTGGTACGGGCGAACTCCGCCCGACGATTACTTGATCTTGATCTCGGAGAGCTGGAGCATGGAATTCGTCGCCATTGTCGGCTCGAAGTCCAGACGCTCGGAGACACGCGAGAAGCCGACCATGTGGAAGAGAAGCACATCAGCGACCACTTCGTCATGGAGATAGGCGATCGCTTCCGACCAGAGTTTAGCGCGTTCATCACCAACGGCAGCGGACGCACGCTTGATCAGGTCATCGACCTTCGGATCCGAGAAGCCGGACTGCGTGCCTTCGGTCGCATACTTGAAGAACATCGAAAAGGACGGGTCCCCCTTCGAGTTGTCGTGCATGGCAGCGACCAGCTGCGGGCCGCGACCCTCAGCGAAAGGCTTCGAGTAATACTGCTCGTGCTCGGCGACTTCGACGAACTTCAGCTCAACCGTCAAACCCACTTCCTGCAGCTGCTGCTGGATGGCCTCCATGATCTCGGTGACGTTCGGGAAATTGGCGGAACGGGCGATGATCGTGATGGGGGTATCGACCTTCACGCCATCGGCCTTGGCTTCCTCGATCAGCTTCTTGGCTGCTTCGGGATCATAGGCCGGCACCTTGACGTCTGGGTTCCAGCCGAGCGTCGGCGGCGGCACGATGGCCGTTGCGAGCAGTGCACTATCCGGCAGCAGCGTCCCGAGGAAGGCCTCACGATCGACTGCAAGGTTCAGCGCCCTGCGAATGCGGACATCGTTCAGCGGTTCGATGTTGTGGTCGACACGAAGATAGACGGTTTCGCTGTCCAGATAGGAGAAGTCGGTTGCCGGGTTGGTGGCTTCGACCAGGGAAATGGACGGAGAGAGATCGGCTTCACCTGCCTGAACCATGGCGGCACGGACCGCAGGGTCAGCGCGGAACAGATAGGTTGCTTCGGTCACCTCAGGCTTTGCGCCCCAGTAATCGTCGCGGCTCGTCAGAACGATCTGCTGGCCAGGTGTCCAGTTGGTGAGCTTGTAGGGACCGGTTCCAACTGGCTCGCGAACGAATTCGAGTGGCGTCTCCTCCGGGACCATGGTCACCAGCGTGAGGAGCAGCGGCAGGATCGGCTGGACCGGGTCGGCCTTGAAATCAACCGTGTAGTCATCGACGACGGTCGGCGTGACCGTCATGCCGCCGAAGTAACGACGCGACTCGCAGGTGTTCTTGTCGCTCATGATGCGGTCAAAGCTGTGCTTGACGTCCTTGGCATCGAAGGCGGTGCCGTCGGAGAACTTGACGCCCTGGCGCAGATGGAAGCGCCAGCTGCCGTCGGCATTCTGCTCCCACTTCTCGGCAAGGCGCGGCTGAACGCCGGTGCCGCCGCGGACATCGAGCTCCGTCAGCGTTTCGCTGACATTCTCCATGATGATGCGGCCGATATTCGAGCGCGTCGCCATGCAAGGCTCGAGAAGATCAGCCTCTTCGGCCAGCACGACCTTGATCGGGCCGGAACCGGCATAGACTGGCGACAGGGACGTGCCCATGACGAGGGCACAAAGCAATGCAGTCTTTCTCATTTTCATTCTCCTCCCAGATGAATTCAGTTTGAAGCTTTCACGCCTCGTGAGCGCGCAGCCATGAGCGCTGCGAGACAGATCAGAACAGCGCCGACCACGGTGGTCAGGGCGATGGTTTCGTTGAACAGGGCAAAACCGCCGACGGCCACGAGGGGCAACCGCAGGAAATCGACCGGCGCGACGATGCTTGCAGGGGCAAGCGACATGGCATGGGTCATCAGACCCATGCAGCTGGTGCCGACCACGCCCTGCAGGGCTAACAGCGCCAGCTCACGGTTTCCCGGCATGGCGAAGAAGGGTACGGCAAGCGCGAGCGAAATCGGCACGGTCAAAAGAAGGTTCCAGACCACCAGGGTCGAGGTCGTGTCACCGCGCGACATCGACTTCAGGATCAACTGTATTGCGGCTTGCAGAAGCGCACCCGCCAAAGCGAGCCCGACTGCGAGTGTGAAGCCCGAAGGTGATGGTCCGACAATGACCATAGCACCGGAAAAGCCAACCACGACGGCCAAGAGCATAGAAAGGCCAGGTCGCTCCCCGAGAAGAACTGCGGCGCCAAGCACGACGAAGATCGGCGACATGAAGGCAATAGCCGTGACGTCCGCAAGCGGCCCCATGCTGAAGGCAGCAAAGAAGGCCACCATTGCAAAAAGCTTGAAAAGCGCCCTGATGGCGTGCTGTCCGAGCGTATGCGTTGATTGCAGCACCTTTGGCCGCAGAACAACGAAGGGCAAGAGCACGGCGGCACCGAACAAGGCGCGGAAGAAGGCAATCACGAAGGGATGCACGGCACCATCCAGAGCACGCACGATGACGGCATCGGATGCAGCCAAGACCGCCGCTCCGACTGCAAAGAGCACTGCGGCGGGAACCCGCTCGCCTTTCCCTTCTGCATGCATGCCATCCTCCCGTACCGACCTCCACGTCGGCATGCACAAAACATCCAACTTCCGGCCATCTTTGTCAAATGATTTCCTGATGTAAAATTTGCCACCTCCAACTCTCATAATTTATGTATGTGATTTCAATGCTATAAGAAAACAGAGAAACCTGGATCTGCCGAATTACAACATAAACAAACTTGACAACTTTGTAAAAATGATCGACTCCGGAAGACAAGAGGAGCACTCCATGACACCTGATGACATTGCCCGGCGCATGACCGGCATACTCACCACGTCGGATTCCGATCGGACCGAGGCCTATCTTCCGTCGCCGATGGTGCAGAACCACGCATCCTTTCTGCACAGACAGACAGACGGCAGTCTGATTTGCGCATGGTTTGGCGGATCGCTCGAAGGAAAGTCGGACATTTCCATCTACGCTTCCGTCCTTGCAGCAGGTGCGTCTGCCTGGGGTCCGCCGCAGCAGCTGAGCTCCGACCCCGATCATTCCGAGCAAAACCCCGTTCTGTTTCAGGCACCCGACGGGCGCCTGCTTCTCTTTCATACCTCGCAGCCCTCGGGCAACCAGGACGAATGCCGGATCCGCATGACCGAAATCATCACCGACGCGGCGGACCCGACGCGTTTGAGGACGACCGAAGGCCGCTATCTCGACCTGCCCCGCGGTAGCTTCGTGCGCGCACCGGTCGCGATCCGCGCTGATGGGACCTGGCTCCTGCCGATCTTCCGATGCATCCCACGCCCCGGCCAGAAGTGGAACGGCAGCCATGACACCGCCGCCGTCGGCATCAGCGAAGACGACGGCGCAACCTGGCGATTGGAAGAGCTTAGCCAATCGATCGGCTGCGTGCACATGTCCCCGGTCGCCTTGGGCGACACCACGATGGCCGCATTTTTCCGCCGTCGCCAGGCGGATTTCGTCTATCGGACGGAGAGCCAGGACGCTGGCCGGACCTGGAGCACGCCCGCACCGACCGATCTGCCCAACAACAATTCCTCCATCGTGGCGATCGCTTTGGACGACGGGCGTGTTGCAGTCATCTGCAATCCCGTCAATGCCGCGGCCTCCCCGGACCGTCGCACCTCCCTCTACGACGAACTCGGCGAGGAAGACGACAGGCCGGAGGCGGACCCGACCGGGGGCTGCGCCCCCATCTGGGGAGTGCCGCGAGCGCCTGTCACAGTCTGCATTTCGAGCGATGGCGGATTGACATTCCCGCAGCGGATCCAGATCGAGGATGGCCCGGGAACCTGCTTGTCCAACGATTCCACCGATGGACGAAACAAGGAAATGTCCTATCCCTGGCTGCTGGCAGATCAGGATGGATCGCTCCATATCGCCTACACCTATCACCGACGCGCGATCAAATATGTCCGGCTCGCCCCCGGCTGGGATCGTCCCGAAAACGGAGAATGACATGAGCGGCATTATCGGCATCACCATGGGCGATCCCTGCGGCGTCGGCCCCGAAATCTCGGTCCGCGCCCTGGCCGAGATGTCGGCAGAAGACCGCGCGGCCGCACGCATCTACGGCAATCTCGCGACCTTGAACGCCGCGCGTGACGCACTTGGCCTATCCATCGATCTCGTGCCCCATGTCGTCGACGTCGAGGTGGAAGGCGCTCCGCTTCCCTGGGGCACTTTGAGCCCCGTCGCGGGCGACGCCGCCTTCCGCTTTATCGAAAAGGCAGTCCGCGATGCAGAAGCCGGAACGATTGGCTGCATCGTGACGGCCCCGATCAACAAGGAAGCCCTGAACCTTGCCGGCCACCATTATGACGGCCATACCGGGATGCTGCGCAGCCTCACAGGCTCAAAGGCCGCCTATATGCTGCTTGCTTCGGAACGCCTGAAGGTCATCCATGTCTCGACCCATGTCTCGCTGCAGGAAGCAATCCGCCGGGCGACGACCGAACGCGTGCTCGCGACCATCAAGGCCGGCAACGATCACCTGAAGCGCATCGGCTATGACAAGCCGCGCATCGCGGTTGCCGGCGTCAATCCGCATTGCGGCGAAAACGGCCTGTTTGGCACCGAAGACGACGACCAGATCGCACCAGCGGTTGCGGCTGCGCGCGCCGAGGGCATCGATGTGCAGGGACCGATCTCGGCCGACACCGTCTTTTACCGCGCCTATTCCGGCGCCTTCGATCTCGTGGTCGCGCAATATCACGACCAGGGTCACATCCCGATCAAGCTTGTCGCCTTCGACACAGCGGTCAACGTGTCCGTCGAGCTGCCGATCGACCGCACCTCGGTCGACCACGGCACCGCTTTCGATATTGCCGGCAAGGGCATCGCCAACCACGGCAACATGAATTCCGCCATCGCCTATGCCCGCAAGCTGGTCGCCGGCAAGGCAAAGCAAGGATGACCTCGATGACAGCATCCATCACCCTTCATCAGCCGCGGCGACTGATCGTCGGTGCCGGAACGATCGGGGAGGTCGGCAACCTTGTGGCGGATGCCACAGCTGCACTCGTCATTGCCACGCCGATCACCGCAGGTTTTGTCGATCGCCTGAAGCTTCCGGGAAAGATCGAGATCTTCGACGCGATCCCGGGTGAACCCGATGTGGCGACGCTGGACGCGGCCCTTGCCGTCGCCCGCCGGGTCAGGCCCCAGGTCGTCGTCGGGCTAGGCGGCGGATCCGTTCTCGACGTGGCCAAGCTCGTCGCCGCGCTTTGGGACAGCGAGCAAACGCTGACCGACGTCGCCGGACCCAACAAGGTTGCCGGTCGCAATACCCGGCTGATCCAGGTCGCAACGACTGCGGGCACCGGATCGGAAGCCGGCATACGATCGCTGATCACCGACCCGGTGAAGGGTGCGAAGATCGCGGTTGAAAGTCCTCACATGATCGCCGACGTGGCCGTTCTCGATCCTCAGCTGACCTTCACCGTGCCCTCGGCCGTCACTGCCGCGACAGGCGTGGACGCCATGGCCCATTGCGTCGAAGCCTTCACCAACAAACGCGCCCATCCGATGATCGACGGCTTTGCCCGCATGGGCTTCCGCCTCGTTGGCAAATACCTTGCCCGAGCCGTCAAGGATGGCTCCGACACCGAAGCACGCGAAGGCATGATGCTCGCCTCTTACTACGGCGGGATCTGCCTCGGTCCGGTCAACACGGCAGCGGGTCACGCAATCGCCTATCCGCTTGGCACGCGTCTCGGCCTGCCACACGGGCTGGCAAACGCCATCGTCTTCCCGCATGTGCTGGCCTTCAACCAGCCAGTCGTCAGCGAAAAGACGGCGGAAGTGGCCGAAGCGCTGGGCTTCAGTGCCAACTCGGCTGATGCCCTGCTGGAAAACGCCTGCCGTTTCTGCACGGATCTCGACATCGAGATGCAGCTCTCCCGTCACGGCGCGAACGAAGATGCTCTGGCGGGCTACGCGACAGAGGCCCATGCCAATCGCCGCCTGATGGACAACAATCCGGCCGACATGGCTGTCGAAGATGTCCTGGCGATCTACAGGGCGGCCTATTGAGCCTTCCTCCGTCGTAACCAATTGAAAAGGGGCCCTTTGCCCCCTTTTTTGTTGTCGGATTCCACGACTGCGCAGGCGTGACTCAGCCTTCCGGCAGGGCTGCCAGTGAGGCACTCGTCTGAAAGAGACGGGCGCGCGAACCGGTCAGATGGGCATGCATGAGTTCCTTCGCCCGGGCGCAGTCCCCGGCCGCGATCGCCGTCGCAATCGCCTCATGCTCGGCAAACACGCGTGAAAGTCCGGCCGTATCCCGTTTGACCGAGACACCGTGGAAGCGCATGCCGACGGCGATGTGGTCCTTCAGGGCCTCCATGGCCGTCGAGAAATAGGTGTTGTTGGCGGCGCGTGCGATGGCAAGGTGGAACTGGAAATCGGCATCCTCGCGGTGGGCCTGGCGGTTGGTCGCGTCGCGCATCAATTCCAGCGCCTCGCGGATCGAGGCGAGGGCGGCCGGTGTATGACGCATGGCAGCAGCCTCTGCCGCCGCCGGTTCCAGGGTTAGGCGAAACTCGTAGCAGTTCAGGAGATCGGCCACGTTTTCGAGCTGCCCGAAACCAAGCGGCTGCTTCATGCCGACCGAGCGGACGAAACTGCCGGCACCACGCCGCGAATAGATGAAGCCCTGCTCGCGCAGACGCCGCAGTGCTTCCCGAATGATCGGACGAGACACCTCAAACTCGATCGCCAGATCGTGTTCTGTCGGCAAACGCTCATCCGGTTGGTAAGACCCCGATTTGATCGCCCGATGCATCCGCTCGAATACCAGATCCGCCAGGCTCTTGCGTGCCGTTCCGCTTTGCAGTCCCATTGTCAGCCCCTGCCCCCATGCAGTTTTTCGGCGAGCGTCACCAATGTTTCCGGCACTCCGAATCCGCCTGATTTGGCGATGATACATTGCGCACCGGCATAGGCCAGCCCGAGCCCTGGCAGGCATTCACCCTGCAAACGAAAATACTCGATCCCCATGCGAGCCATAACGGCTTCAGCGGTCGAGCCGCCGCAAAGGAGGAGTGTCCGGGCACCACCGGTCAACTCGGGATGCACTGAGGACGCAAGGTTCCGAGCGACCTCCTCAGAGCTTATGTCTGTTTCGCCGGAGACCGCCTGCACAAGCATTGGGAACGTCTGCGGCTGGGCGACAATCTCCAGCAAGCCGTTGGGTGCCGGATGGTGGTTCAGAGCCTCTATCTCGCGCAAGCGATCAACCTGCTCCACGGTGATGCGATCATGCGATCCAATGACAAAGAGTGCAGGCCCGATGGGAGGCTCAACCAGCTCGGACATCGGCTGGCCGGTCATCTCGACAGCCAATGCCTCGGCAAGCCCGCGTGCGCCGATGAAGAGATCGATGCCCTCGGCTTGGGCACCAGCCAGGGCATCACGCATTTCCTGATCTGTCGTGGCATCTACTATGCTGCATCGCGCTGCATGGTGTCCCAAGGCGTTCGCCACGGAGATGGGCGTCGGCACTCCAAAACCCTGGACATGTCCGTCGCGGACGACGCGGCCAAAGGCAGGGATCGCGGGCGCGACAAGTGCGCGCTGGAATGGAATGGCAACGAGTTCGACTGCGATATGCCCCTTGAGGCGCGAGTCGACCTTCTTGAACAGCGTGACATTGGGCGGCAGTGCTTCCATCACCTGACGCATGGCTTGTAACGCATCTTCTGCAGACCGCTCCCGGGAGGCCAGATTGATCGACAGGACAGCTGGCAACTGTGAAAGCCCTGACGGGACCGCATTCGGCGTCAAGGCGACTTCGGTATGCAGCCCGCGCGCGGCAAAGGGGGCAGCTGTGTCCAATGCTCCGGTCAGATCATCGGCAATGATGACAAGCACCATCATGCTCCATGTTGTTATCTTCTTGATCGAAATATGATCGCATTTCCAGAAGGATGCAACAGCAAGATAACAAATCGTGTCTGGAGAATGATCTCGTGGTTTGCACCAATTCGACAGCTTCTCCAGACATGCGCACCTGCCCGGCACTGGTTCGAGCGCAGCCCTTTCTCTAGTGCAACTGAACATCATCCCACGAGCCGCCACACTCGGCTCTGTTGCAAACCCGCTTGACAGGATCGTTAAAAAACTCATACTCAAAATTGGTCAGACAATCTGACCGCCTGCGTATCAGGGGAGTGATACGCTCGGAGGATTACCATGTTCGTGGCTTTGGAGCCGCGCCGGCTTTATCGCCAGGTCGCGGAGCAGATCCGTGCGCTCATCGAAACGGGTGAATTGAAGCCCGGCTCGCGGCTTCCGCCCGAGCGCGAGCTCGCAGACCGCTTTTCGGTCTCGAGACCGACTGTCCGTGAGGCGCTGATCGTGCTTGAGGTCGAGGGCCACATTCAGATCCGCATGGGCTCTGGTGTCTATATCAGCAGCCGGCCCCGGCCGACCCAGGAGGCGATCGACCATGATGACAGCGAAGGTCCGCTGGAAATCCTGCAAGCGCGCTGCCTGATCGAAAGCGGCATTGCGGAAGAAGCCGCAAGGCTTGCGACGGCGGAAGGTCTCATGCGGATCGACGCCATTCTGGAGCGCATGGAGGGCGGGCTCGACGATGGTGCGGTGGCGCTGGCGTGTGACCGCGATTTCCATACGGCGATTGCCGACATCATCGGCAACTCGGCGCTCAAGCACTTCACCGGCCTGATCTACGATTCGCGCATGTCGCCGTATTTCAAGAAGCTGGCCAGCTATTTCGAGGGGCCGCATACCTGGAAGCTGGCGCTCGAAGAGCACCGCATCATTCGCAACGCGATTGCAGCCCGGGACCCAGATGGTGCCCGAGAGGCCATGCGGCGCCATCTGACGCTGGCGCAGAAGAGATTCTCGGAAAGCTTTGAGGAGGAGCCGACCAGAGAAGACTGACCGTTCAGGCCTCGCGCCCACGGTTTTCCAAAGAGTTCTGTTTCAATGGGAGGAATACATGAAACTGACACTTAAGACGCTTCTTGGAGCAGCGGCAGTGATTGTCGCATCCACTGTCTCGGTCCATGCCGAGACCGTTCTGAAATGGGCCCATGTTTACGAGACGTCGGAGCCCTTCCACACGGATTCCGTCTGGGCGGCAGAAGAGATCGGCAAGCGGACCGAAGGCCGCTACAAGATCGACGTCTTCCCGGCTTCGCAGCTCGGCAAAGAAGCCGACATCAACCAGGGCCTCAAGCTCGGTACCGTCGACATCATCATCTCAGGCTCGAGCTTCGCCGCGCGCGACCACAATCCGATCGGCGTCACCTACTATCCCTACATCTTCCGCGACCCGAGCCATCTCCTGGCCTACACGAAAAGCGACGTCTTCAAGAAGTTGACAGCCGGCTATGAAGAAAAGACCGGCAACCATATCGTCGCCGTCAGCTACTACGGAACGCGGCATACGACATCAAACCGCCCGATCGGCAAATGCGCCGATATGGAAGGCTTGAAGATCCGCGTGCCGGATGTGCCGGCCTATCTGGCGATGCCGCGGGCCTGCGGCGCTAACACGACGCCGATCGCCTTTGCGGAAGTCTACCTCGCTCTGCAGAACGGCACGGTCGAAGCCCAGGAAAATCCGCTGACCACGATCGAAGCCAAGAAGTTCTACGAGGTGCAGAAGAACATCGTGCTCACCGGCCACATCGTTGACCACCTGAACACGGTGGTTTCCAAGACCCGTTGGGCAAGTCTGTCGGAGGAAGACAAGACGATCTTCACCGAAGTCATGCTGGAAGCAGCAGCTCGTACAACGAAAACCATCGAAGCCCGTGAAAAGGCGCTGGTCGACGAGTTCAAGGCAAAGGGCATCACCGTGACCGAAGTCGACAAGGCAGACTTCGAAGCGAATGTGATCGCCAAGGCGAAGTTCGAGGACTTCGGCTACGACAAGGCTGACTGGGAAGCCATCCGCGCCATCAAGTAAAGGCGCCGTCCCGGCGCCCAAGAGGCGCCGGGACCCATTTTCAGATCATCTAGAATTGGAGCCGACCCATGACGGAGCACCCGCACGCGCCGATCAGTGTGGAGGAGATGGCGCATGCTTTCGAAGAGGAAGCGGCACCGGTCGATCTTTCGCATCACGCCATCGAGGACTGGGTAACGCTAGCGGTTTTCTGGGGCATGGGCCTATCCGTGTTTTTGCAGTTCTTTACCCGCTACGTCCTGAACAACAGCTTTTCCTGGACCGAAGAGATTGCAGCCAACTGCCTCGTCGTCGTTGTCTTCATGGGGTCCGTCATGTGCGTGCGCACCATGCGGCATATCCAGGTGGACCTGCTCTACCGCTTTCTGCCAACGCGGGCGGTCAGGGTTCTCGAAACGGTCGTCGATGTCATCAGCATCGCCTTCTTCGCCTACATGACCTGGCTGATGTGGCGCTATCTGGAGATTGTCGGCGACGAGCGCATGGTCACCGTGAACCTGCCACGCGGCATCGTCTTCTACACCGTCTTTGCAGCCTTTGCGCTGATGTGTGCCCGCTCTGTCCATAACCTCGTCAAGGATCTGACGGGGACGAAAACCGCGCGCCAGAAGGCGCAGGAAGACATCAACGCAGGGGGGATCTAAACCATGCTGCTTCTTATCGGATCCTTTCTGTTTCTTTTGATCCTCGGCACGCCGGTTGCCGTGTCCATGGCCGTCGCATCGCTCGCCTATCTCGTGATCTATGGCGTTGCCCCTGACATCATCGCAGCCCAGCGCATGATTGCCGGTGTCGAAAGCTTCCCGCTGATTGCAGTGCCCTTCTTCATCCTGGCAGGCAATCTCATGAACATTGCCGGGGTGACGGGCCGCATCTACAAATTCGCCCTGTCCCTCGTCGGCTGGATGAAGGGTGGCTTGGCACAGGTCAACATCATCGGCTCCGTGGTTTTCTCCGGCATGTCCGGAACGGCGCTTGCCGATGCCGCCGGCATCGGGACCATCGAAATCAAGGCCATGAAGGACCATGGCTATCCGGTGGAGGCCGCCGTTGGGGTTACCGCGGCCTCGGCCACTCTGGGTCCCATCTTCCCGCCATCTCTGCCCTTCGTCATTTACGGCATGATGGCCAATGCCTCCATCGGGGCGCTGTTCATGGCTGGCATCATTCCAGGGGTCGTCATGACGATCCTGATGATGCTGACGGTTTACATCTTCGCCAAGCGCAAGGGCTGGGGCTCTGATACCCCATTCGAGCTGAAGCAATTGCTGGCTGCCTCGCTGGAAGTGGTGATCGTCCTCGCCTTCCCTGGCGCCATCTACCTGATGATCCTGGCGGGAATGTCGGTCAATATCGCGGTGCTGATCGGACTTGCGGTTCTCGTGGCGCTCGACTGGTATTTCGACTTTTCCGCGGTCATGGCGCTGATGACACCCGTGCTGCTGATCGGCGGCATGACGATGGGCTGGTTCACGCCGACAGAGGCGGCCGTCGCGGCCGTTCTGTGGTCGTTGTTTCTCGGGCTCGTCCGCTACCGGACAATGACGGTGAGGACGCTGGCTAAGGCCTCGTTCGACACCATCGAGACCACGGCCTCGGTGCTGTTCATCGTCACCGCCGCGTCGATATTCGCCTGGTTGCTGACGGTGAGCCAGGCGGCACAGCTGTTCGCGGACTTCATGTTCAGCCTGACCGACAATTGGTGGATGTTCCTGATCATCGTCAACATCTTGCTTTTGGTCGTAGGGGCCTTCCTCGATACCATTGCCGCCATCAGCATTCTCGTGCCGATCCTCATGCCGATTGCTGCCCGCTACGGCATCGATCCCGTGCATCTCGGCGTCATCATCACCCTCAACCTGATGATCGGGCTTCTGACCCCACCCGTCGGCATGGTGCTGTTCGTGTTGTCGCGCATTTCCAAGCTCTCGGTGGAAAAGACGACGCTAGCCATCCTGCCCTGGATGATCCCGCTCTTCCTGGCGCTTGGTCTCATCACCTTCATCCCAGCCATCACCATGTGGCTACCGACACAACTCGGTCTCATCCGTTGATCGACCGGTCCGCTTGGGCGGGCCGGTCTCTGTCTTGAACAATAAGGTCTCCTTGCGATGCAAACCCGCGTTGCCCGCCTGCATGCTGAACGCGACCTGCGCGTTGAGCATCTCGATTATCCGACATGTCGCGCCGGCGAGGTTCGACTTGCCATGGCAGCGGGCGGCATTTGCGGGTCGGATCTGCATTACTACCAGGATGGCGGCTTTGGCCCGGTCCGTGTCCGCGAACCCATCATCGCCGGTCACGAAGCCTCGGGCTTTGTGGAGGAAATTGGCGACGGTGTTTCAGGTCTTGAACTCGGGCAACTTGTAGCGGTCAATCCGTCCCAACCCTGCGGCCAGTGCCAGTATTGCCGGATCGGGCAACCCATCCACTGCCTGGACATGCGCTTCATGGGCTCGGCCATGCGCTTGCCGCATGAAGACGGCATGTTTCGCGAACACTTGGTCGTGCCCGCCATTCAATGCCATCCGGTCGGCGGCGACGTCACACCGGGAGAAGCGGCCTGCGCAGAGCCACTGGCGGTCTGCCTCCATGCAATCGCCCAGGTCGGCGCTCTCAGGGGCAAGGCCGTGCTTGTCACAGGCGCAGGGCCGATTGGTCTCCTGACCGTAGCTGCCGCCCGTCATGCAGGTGCCGGCCAGATCGTGGTCACCGATCTGACTGATTCCGCCTTGTCGCGGGCGCTCTCAATGGGTGCCACGCAAGCCATCAATGTGAAAAGCCAGCCGGACGGACTTCTGCCCTTCACGGAGCACAAAGGCTATTTCGACGTGGTCTTCGATTGCTCGGCGGCCGGCCCTGCCCTGCGCTCGGCCTTTGCGGCCATCAAGCCGCGCGGCATTCTGGTCCAGGTCGGCGTGACCGGCGACGTCACCATTCCCCTCAACGCACTGGTCGGCAAGGAAATTGTCTGGCGCGGCTCGCAGCGGTTCCATGAGGAGTTCTCTGATGCCGTCGCGTTGATCTCGACGCGTGAGATCGATGTGCGTCCGATCATCTCGCACAGCTTCCCGCTCGATGCGGTGGTGGAGGCCTTCAAACAGGCCGGTGACCGCTCGAAGGCCTGCAAGGTGCAGATCACATTTCCACAGACGCATGAAAGCCTAAAGGACGAGACATGAGACATACCTGGCGCTGGTTCGGCCCCATCGACAAAGTCAGTGTGAGAGATGCAGCCCAGGCGGGCGCCGAGGGCATCGTGTCGGCACTGCACCACATCGCAACCGGCGAGGTCTGGCCGGAAGACCAGATTGCCAAACGGCATGACGCGATCCGCGCCGGCGGCCTGGTCTGGGATGTGGTCGAGAGCATTCCGGTGTCCGAGGATATCAAGACGCAGACCGGCGACTGGAAGCGCCACATCGCCAACTGGCAGGAAACGCTAAGACGCCTGTCGGCCTCGGGCATCCGAACGGTCTGCTATAACTTCATGCCGATCCTCGACTGGACGCGGACGGATTTGCGGTGGGAAACGGGTCACGGCGCCAAAGCCATGCGCTTTGATCTCGTCGATTTCGCAGCCTTCGACATCCATATCCTGAAACGACCAGAGGCTGCTGCAGACTATCCGGACTGGCTGACCGACGAGGCAGCACGGCGTTTCTTCGGCATGGAGGATGCCAAGATCACGGCCCTCGGCAAGAACATAGGTGCCGGCCTTCCGGGCTCTGCCGATGGCTACACGCTCGAGCAGTTGCTTGAGAAGCTCCGCTCCTATCATGGCATCAACCGCGAACGGCTGCAGCAAAACCTCGTCGATTTCCTGAGCGAAGTGGCGCCGGTCGCCCAGCAGGTCGGTATCAATATCTGCGCACACGGCGACGATCCGCCCTGGTCGCTGCTCGGCCTGCCGCGCATATTGTCGACAGAGGCCGACTATGCGCACATGCTGAATGCCGTCGATATCCGCGCCAATGGCGTAACCCTCTGCACCGGATCACTCGGCGCGCGCCACGACAATGATCTGCCTTTTCTTGCCAAGCGCTTTGCCGACCGCACCCACTTCGTCCATCTCCGCAACGTGACCCGCGACACCGACACAGTCCCCTGCTCCTTCTTCGAGGACGAGCATCTGGAAGGCGGGACCGACATGGTGGCCGTCATCGCAGCCTTGGTCACGGAGGAGGCAAGACGGCGCAAGGAGGGGCGTGAAGATCACCAAATTCCCATGCGTCCCGACCACGGGCAGGAAATCCTCGATGACCTGACACGTGGCGCACAGCCAGGCTATCCAGCCATCGGCAGGCTCAAGGGTCTTGCAGAGCTTCGCGGCATCGAGCGCGCGCTGTCGCATGCCCATTACGGACTGGGAGGCTGACGTTGCAGAGACTCTCCAGCACGACAGTTCTTCCGGATACGGTTCGGCAACCGCAGTTTGACCGGACGAAACTGAAACCCGGCATCGTGCATATCGGGATAGGCGCCTTCCACAGGGCGCATCAGGCTGTGTTTACGCAGCGTGCTCTGGAAGCCCAATTCGGACCCTGGGGCATCATTGCCGTGAACCTGCGTTCGCCGGAGCCGGTCGAAGCGCTCGCCAATCAGGATGGGCTGTATTCGATCACGACAAGGAGTGAGGCGGGCGATCAATCCGAGGTCATCGGCACGACCGTCGACTGGATCTGTGCCGCGTCCGATCGCGCTCGTGTTCTTTCGGCCTTGGCCGATCCGGCGATTCGCATCGTAACGATCACCGTGTCGGAAAAAGCCTATGGTCTTGATCCGGCAACGGGCGGGATGGACCACGCTCATCAGGCCGTAGCTGCGGACTTGGCGAGGCCAGATGCGCCCGGTGGTGTGCTGGGTTTCCTCGTTGAGGGCCTTGCCCTGCGGCGCGCTGCAGGACTTGCCCCCTTCACGGTTCTCTGTTGCGACAATCTACCATCCAACGGCAAGGTCGTGCGCCGCCTGGTTATGGAGATGGCCCAGCTGCGCGATCCCGCGCTGGCCGATTGGATCGCGGACAAGGGTCGGTTCCCCTGCTCCATGGTCGACCGGATCGTGCCCGCCGCGACCGACACCACCCGGCTTCGTGCCGAAAGACTGCTCGGAGCCCGGGACGCACTGGCAATCGATACGGAGCCATTTTTGCAATGGGTCATCGAGGATGACTTTGTTTCCGGTCGCCCCGCCTGGGAGGCTGGCGGCGCAATCTTCGCTGGCAATGTCGAGCCCTACGAGAAGATGAAGCTGCGATTGCTCAACGGCACGCATACGCTGCTTGCTCATCTCGGGATCCTTGGAAACCTTGACTATATTCGCGACGTGATAGCCGTACCGCATCTGGCGGCAAAGGCACGCCTGCATATGGAAGAGGTTGTCTCGACGCTCGATCCGGTGCCCGGCATCGAGCTTGCCGCCTATATCGACGATCTCCTAGCGCGCTTTTCCAATCCGACCATAGACCATCGCAACCTCCAGATCGCGCTCGATACGACGCAAAAACTGCCGCAGCGGCTTTTGGCGCCCACAGTCGACATGCTGGCGAAAGGTGAGACAGCGGCCGCGACCGCCTATGCCGTGGGGGTCTGGATGGCATCGGTGAAGAAGCGAGGCAATTGCGACGATCCCCGTCGCAGCGAGGTTCTTGCGGCGGCGGCAAACATGGACGCCACCGACACCTCCGCACCGTTTTTTGCAATAGCTGGTCTATTCCCGCCCGAACTGGTTGAGGCACGCGATTGGCGCGACCGGATAAACGCAGCGATCCTGTCCTTCTAGGTATGCGGCGAGGGTATGGTGGAGCGGGAAACATAGACTTGTAGCCATAGGTCAGCGAGGCCTACGCCGGGCAGCAGACGTTCGCACTAGGTCGAGCGCAAAGCGTCGACCTGCTCAGAGGTCAACGGCCTCAGGCGCTCGCCTCGCAGCATCAGGAAGAGCTTGGCGGTCTCTTCCAGTTCTTCCATCGCATACTGTGCTTCCTTCAACGTCTTGCCCGCAACGACCGGGCCGTGGTTGGCCAGAAGGACCGCATGGCTATGCTCAGCCCTTTCGCGCACGGCTTCGGCGAGCGCTGCGTCACCCGGCGGAAAATAGGGCGCCATCGGCAAGCGCCCGACCCGCATCACGTAATAGGCCGTCAGCGGCGGCAGAACATCGTTGGGATCAAGGCCGTCGAGAATGCTGACGGCGACCGCATGGGTGGAATGCAGATGCACGACCGCGCCTGAGCTTTCCCGCGCGCAGTACATGCACTGGTGCAAGAAGGCTTCCTTGGTCGGCTTGTCGCCGCCGACGTGCACGCCCTCGGCGGTGAATTTCGACAGTCGGCCCGGATCGAGCGATCCCATGGAGGCATTCGTCGGCGTCATCAGCATCTCGCCGTTCGACAGCCGCGCGCTGATATTGCCGGTCGAGCCGAAGGTGAAGCAGCGATCGAAGAGGGATTTGCCGACCTCGGCGATCTCGTCACGGAGACGGGTTTCTTCGGAGAGAATCGCGGTCATGGCAGGAGGTCCCAGGCCTTGAGGAAGAAATCGGGCGCACCGAAATTGCCGGACTTGAGCGCAAGCGCCATCGGCTCCGTCTGTCCGAGCGTCAGCGTCCAGGGCACACCGGGATCGATCTCCGGACCGATGAAGAGCGCGTCGGGTGCGAGCGCGCCGACCACGGCACCCGAGGTCTCGCCACCGGCGACGATCAGGCGACGGACGCCGGCGGCCTTGAGCCCGAGCGCGGTCTCAGCGAGGAAATGCTCGATGAGCGATCCGGCCTTCTCACGACCGAGGACAGCCTGGGCTGCCTTTACCTCTTCCGGTTCGGCACTCGAATAGATCAGTGGAGCCCGTGCCGACTGGGACAGCGCCCAGGACAAGGCCTCCTCGACCCGGAAGCGACCTTCTGCAATCGCCATAGGGTCGAGCTTGAGCGTCGGTACCCCCGCCTCAATCGCCGTGCGGATCTGGCCGCGGGTCGCTTCCGAACAGGATCCGGCAAGGATCATCGACCGACCCGCCGGCGCGGAAAAGGCGAGCGCGTCGCTGGCAGGCCGTAACACGCCGGCGCGTCGGAAATTCTCCGGCAGACCGAGCGCGATGCCGGAGCCGCCCGTGATCAGGGTCAGCCCGGCAGCGGCCTCGCCGATTACCCGGAGATCGGCATCGGTCAGCGCATCGACGACCAGCGCTTGCTCGCCCTTGCCACGCGCTGCTTCGAAGGCTTGCGCGACGGCTGAGGCTCCCTGCCCGACTATCTCACGAGTCACCAGCCCCACCTTCAGCTGCGACTGGCCGGCCATCAGGCGAACAAGCGAGCTATCGGTCATCGGGGTCAGCGGATGGTTGCGCATCGGGCTGTCGGAGAGCAGCTGGTCACCGACGAAGAGGTGGCCCTTGTAGATGGTGCGGCCATTGGCCGGAAAGGCCGGGCAGACAATCGTCAGATCGGTACCGAGCGCCTGCATAAGGGCTTCGGTGACGGGGCCGATATTGCCGGCGGGACCGGAATCGAAGGTCGAGCAATATTTGAACAGGAACTGCGTCGCACCCGCCGTCTGTAGGAAGGAGAGGGCCTCGAGCGACATGGCGACCGCTTCAGCTGCGGGGTTGGTGCGCGACTTCAGCGCAACCACCACCGCGTCGACGTCCGAGAGGTCGAGGTCGGTCTTGGGAACACCGATCGTCTGGATGCTCCGCATGCCCTCCCGTGACAGCATCAGCGCAAGGTCGGTGGCTCCGGTCAGGTCGTCGGCAATGGCGCCCAAAAGCATGGCAGTCTCCGGTGAAGTGGCGCGCGGTCAGGCCGTTGCGCCGTCGATGATGGCAAATCCAGTGTCAATGATCTGCGCCTCGCCCGGCCGTTCGGCCTGAGCGAGAAGCGCCTCAACCGCCTTCTTGCCGATGTTGAAGCGGTTTGAGCGCACCGTCGACAGAGGCTTCGGCAGCGCCTGGCCGATCTCCAGCCCGTTGAAACCGAAGAGCGCAAGCCGCTCCGGCACCGGGATCCCGGCGCCCAGACAATGCATAAAGCCGCCGACCGCCATGTCGTCATTGGAGAAGATGACGGCATCGACCACAGCGCCATCGGCCAGCAGGCCAGCCAGCGTGTCACGGCCGGCAATCGTCGAGCTCGGACCGTCATGGCACTTCTCGACGGAGAGCGACAGGCCGGCCTCAGACAGCGCTTCGCAGAGGCCGTCATAGCGGGCGCGGGCGCGGCGGTCGGCTGTCCAATCGTGGCCGACATAACCGATGCGGCTATAGCCGCGCCGCACCAAATGCTCGGCTGTCGCGCGACCGGCCCGGCGATGAGACAGGCCAACCGCGAGATCGATCGGCGTATCGTCGATGTCCATAAGTTCGGCAATGCGAATGCGGCTGTTTTCCAGCATGCGGCGCGCAGCGTCCGTGTGTTCGAAGCCGGTGGTGATCAGGGCTGTCGGCTGCCAGGCGAGCAGCGAGGAGACGAGCTGCTGCTCCTTGCCGAGATCATAATCGGTGACGCCGATCATCGGCTGATAAGGCGTGTCGGCAAGACCGGCATGAATGCCGCGCAGCACTTCAGGAAAAACGATGTTGGAGAGCGAAGGCAGGATCACGCCAATGATCAGCGAGGCCGAGGAGGCGAGCGAGCCGGCCGCCCGATTGGGCACGTAGCCGAGCGTGTCGATGGCATCGAGAACGCGCTTGCGGGTTTCCTCCGCAATCGAGCCCTTGTTGCGGATGACCCGTGACACAGTGTTCTCACTGACATTCGCCAGGCGAGCCACATGAGTGAGCGTCGGCGTCTCCGGCTGCATTCGTTTCGTCTCCTCCCCTGCCGCATTGCCCGATTGGCCAAGACGGCGACACTCGATCTGCCGCGCAGGACCGTGCCATAAACTTTATCTCAGCGCTAACATATTTCGCTTGATCGTGGCTAGAGGATGTGCTTAAAAAATTATGTTAGCGCTGAGATTAGCGCTGTCTGGGAGATTACACTTCGGGAGGAGTTCACCGTGAGAACCTTTAACAAGGCCGCGCTTGCCGCGTCGGCCGCGATGCTCTGCGCCTTCAGTTTCACTTCGGCCGTCCGCGCCGAAGACACCCATCGTCCGGAGTGCTTCTCTGCAGCACCCGACAATGCCAAGGTCATCAAGTACGAAAAGCGGGATGGTCCCTACAAGGTTGCCTTCGTCAACGGCTTTGCCGGCAATGACTGGCGCGTAACCGCCATCCAGGGCGCCAAGGCCTGGGCAGCCCGCGAAGAAAACAAAGCAAAGCTGTCCGAATTCACCGTCGTCTCGGTCGGCAATGACAGTGCCGCCCAGATCGCTGCGATCGATAACTTCATCGCCGCCGGCTACGACGCGATCACCTTCATCGCCGTCAACCCGACCGCTTTCTCCTCCGTCATCAAGCGCGCCGAACAGGCGGGCACAGTGCTCGTACCCTTCGACAACGTGCTCGATACCGATGCCATCGTGCAGGTGAACGAAAACCAGTTCGAGCTCGGCGCGATGAAGGCGGAAGCCGTCGTGCGTGAAATCGAGAAGGCCAAGGGCAAGGTCGAGGGCAGCGTTCTCGAAGTCTCCGGTCTGCCGGGCAATGCGACCGACCGCGACAACCATCTCGGCATGCGCTCCGTGCTCGACAAGCATCCGAGCCTCAAGGTCGTCCAGGTGGTTGGCAACTGGGATGCCGGCACCGTCCAGAAGGTCACCGCCGACGCGATTGCCACCAATGGCAATTTCGACGGCGTGATGGTCCAGGAAGGCACGATCGGCGCATTGAATGCCATGAAGAATGCCGGTCACCCGGTCGTTCCGATCGGTGGCGATGCCGGCAACGGCGCCCGCAAGCTGATCTCCGAAGGCAAGTATCCAGGTCTCACCGCAGCCCAAGCGCCTGTCATGTCGGCCGTCGCACTCGAAGCCGCAGTTTCGCTGCTTGAAGGCAATACGCTGCCGCAGAAGGTGTTCCTGCCGATCCCGAACAAGGACAATGCAGAGCTGAAGGAAGGCACCGACTACTTCCCGAACCTGCCGGACACCTTCTACACGGCGACAGGCTATCCGAACTGCTTCCCGGTCTTCACCCCGGAAGAGCTGCTCGGCCAGACCCCCGACAATACCTGATCCTCCCGGCTGGACGGCGGTGCCTGACCTCTGAAGGCGCCGCCGTCCGACCCATACCAGGACATGCCAGAATGACGACAGCTCCGCTCATCGAGCTTTCGGGGATTTCGAAGTCCTATGGACCGATCCAGGCCCTGAAGACGATCGACTTTTCCGCCCGACCGGGCTCCGTGCACGCCATCCTCGGCGAAAACGGCGCCGGCAAGTCGACCCTGATGAAACTGCTTTCCGGAGCCATCCAGCCAACGACCGGCGAGATCCGCCTCGAAGGCAGGCCCATCCGGTTTTCCGGAACGCGCCCGGCCTCGGCCGCCGGTATCGTTTGCATGTTCCAGGAACTGTCGCTCCTGCCGACCCTCTCCGTTGGCGACAACATCACGCTTGCCCGCCCGCAAACACGCTTCGGGTTCATGCTTGCAAAAGCCTATGAGGAAGCGCGCGCGGCACTCGACCTGATCGGTGCTGAAAGTATCCATCTCGACACGCCGGTTGAGGAACTCTCTCTTGCAGACCGGCAACGGGTGGAAATCGCCAAGGCGCTTTACCAGAAACCACGCCTACTGATCCTCGACGAGGCGACATCCGCACTCGGCGCCTCCGCTGTCGAGAAAGTGTTCACCGTCATCCGGAAACTGCGCGACGAAGGTTGCTGCATCCTCTTCATTTCCCATCGTTTCCACGAGGTCGAGGCGCTCGCCGACACGATTTCGGTCTTTCGCGCCGGACAGCATGTCCGCACCTTCCCGGCAGGCACGATCGACAACCAGAGCATCGTGTCGCTGATGATCGGCGAGACCATGGATCGGTTGTTTCCGCCGCCGCGTCCGGCCGTGCCCGCAAATGTTGCCCCGCTTGTTTCCATCAAGGACCTGTCCTTCGCCGGCGAACTCTTCGATGTCGGCTTCACGGTGCGCCCCGGCGAGATCTATGGTCTCGGTGGCCTGGAAGGTCAGGGCCAGCAGCGCGTGCTCGAAGCGATCTTTGGCACACTCTCGGGCGTCAGCGGGTCCATCGAGCTTTCCGGCAAAGCCTATGAGCGCCGCTCGCCGCATCGGTCGAAGTCACCAGAGATCGGTATCGCGCTGGTTCCTGAAGACCGAAAAACCGAGGGCATGATCCAGCCGCTGTCGATATCAGACAATATGCGGCTTGCAGGCATCGGGCTCCACGCCGACAGCAAGGCGCTGGACGCCCGCTGCTTGGCCCTTCTCGAACGCCTCGAACTGACCTATGGCCAGCTCTCCGATCCCGTCATGTCACTGTCGGGTGGCAACCAACAGAAGGTGCTGCTTGCCAAATGGCTGGCACTCGGCCCACGCTGCCTGCTGCTGCTCGATCCCACCCGCGGCATCGATGTGAAGACCAAGGCGCAGATCTACCGCCTGCTCACCGACCTTGCCGGACAGGGCATCGCGATTGTCATGCAGTCGACAGATTACGAAGAGCTCGTGCATCTCTGCGATCGGGTCGCAGTCTTCTATCGCGGCCGCATCGCGCGAGAACTCAGCGGAGACACACTGACGCCTAAAAACCTGATTTCAGCCGCCATGGGCCTCAGCACTGCCCCATCAGCGCCGGAGACCGTGCAATGACCGCGCTCTACATCCGACGCAACCTGCGCGTCATCATCCCGACCATCGCCTTCGTCGCCCTCTTCGTGCTCTACATCGCCACCCATCCGCGAGGGCTCTCCACCTATGTGCTGACGATCTGGTCAAACCAGTCAGCGCTACTGGTCTTTGCGGCCTTCGCCCAGTTTTTCGTCGTCCTGGTGCGCGGGATCGATCTCTCGGTCGGTGCGGTCGTGGCGCTGACCAATGTCACTGCTTCTTTCGTACTCGCCGGCGATGGCGGATCGCTTGTCTTCGGCATGGCTGCCGTTCTTTTGGTCGGCATGGCCTGCGGGTTGTTCACGGGTCTCTTCGTCTGCTTCGGCAACGTGCCGCCGATCGTCGCGACATTGGCCACCGGCGCGATCTATTCCGGTATCGCGCTATATCTGAGGCCCACACCGGGCGGCGGAGTAAACTCCGAGCTCTCCGATGCCTTCACCTACGCGATCGGCCCTGTCCCGACTTCCCTGCTGCTGATCATTATCACCGTGCTCGTGATCACCATCATGCTGCGCAAGACGAGTTTCGGCATAGCGCTGAAGGCGCTTGGAGCCAACGAGCATTCGGCACAGCTCACCGGCATCAACACGACCTCAATGCGCATCTACGCTCATGTGCTGGGCGGGCTGATGGCCGGCATGGCCGGGCTCTATGTCTCTATGGTCACGATGACCGGTGACGCCGGCATCGGGCCCACCTACACGCTGAACTCGATTGCCGCGATCGTGCTCGGCGGCGTCTCGCTTGCCGGTGGCATCGGCACGGCAGTCGGCGTCGCCGTCGGTGCCATGCTGTTGAAGACCGTCGCCTCGCTGATGTTCTTCTCCGGGCTTCCTCCCCTCGCCCAGCCCTTCTTCGAGGGACTGATCCTGGCGCTCGCGATTGCCTTCGGGTCCGTCGGCGTGCTGCGTGTCCGCAACAAACTGAAGTTGTTCGCCCAATGACCGACCGCGCGATATCAGGGCCATCGAGGCCCAGCCTTCCCGTCGATCCTGCCGTTCTCGTTGTTGCCATCGGCTGCGGAGTGCTGCTGGCCGCTGGCGGAACCATTTTGCCGACATTTCTGACGGCAGGTTATCTCCTTCAGCAACTGCAGATCGCCTCTTTCCTCGGGATCATTGCGGCCGGCGCCACGCTGGTTATCCTGCTCGGCCATATCGATCTTTCGGTACCGGCCGCGATCACCGCGATTGCCATTGTCACCACAACGGTTGCCGGCTCGCAGGATCCGACGCTTGCCACACTCGCCATCCCGATCGGGCTCCTCACCGGCGCCCTGATCGGCCTGATCAACGGCATCGGTGTCGCCTTCCTGCGCCTGCCGTCCATGGTCTGGACACTGGCAATGAACTCGATGCTGATCGGCTCTGTGGTCTTCTTCACCGGCGGCTTCAAGCCGCGTGGCATGGCCCCGCCACTCTCGATCACGCTGTCGCTTGAGCGGAGCTTCGGCATCCCCAACGCCTTCCTGTTCTGGCTGGTGGTGATGGCGGCGATGTTTTACCTGCTGCACCGGACCGTCTACGGCAAATATCTGATCGCCATGGGCAATTCGGAAAAGGCCGTCTATCTCTCCGGCATTCGCGTGCGGCTCGTTACCACCCTCACCTTCGTGGTCGCCGGCGTGTTCACGGCGATCGGTGCCATACTGCTCGCCGGCTATGCCAACCAGGCCTATCAGGGCATGGGCGACCCCTATATGCTGCCTGTTATCACCGCCGTGGTCATTGGGGGCACGTCGATCATGGGGGGCCAGGGTGGTTATGGCGGCACAATCGTCGGCGCCATCTTCATAACCCTCCTGTCCTCGATCCTCTCTGTGCTGCAGATGCCGGAAGCCTTCAGGCAGATTGTCTTCGGTGTCATCATTCTGGCCATGCTTTTGATCCGTGGCTACAAAAGGAGCTTTCGCTGATGTCTCACCTTCCGTCCGTCGCCGTCGTCGGCCTCGGCTCCATGGGCCTCGGCATGGCTCGCTCGCTGGTCAGGGCCGGACATGCCGTGCGTGGCTTTGACATCAGTGCGGATGCGCTGAACGCGCTAGAGGCCGCCGGTGGCACCGCCGGCAGCAATCCAGGCGATGCTGTAGCGGGCGCCGATGTCGCCGTCATCGTGGTGGTGAACGCTGCCCAGACAGAGACCGTGCTCTTTGGCGAGAACGGCGTGGTCGCTGCCATGAAGTCCGGCGGCGTCATCATTGCCTGCGCCACCATCTCGCCGGCTGAGGCAAAGCGCTTCGCAGCCCGTGTCGAAGAAGCAGGTCTTCTCTATGTCGATGGTCCAATCAGCGGCGGTTCGAAGAAGGCCGAAGCCGGCCAGTTGACCTTTATGGCCTCGGGCTCGGCCGCCGCTTTCGCCGCCGCCCGATCAGCGCTCGATGCGATGGCCGGAACGGTCTACGAACTCGGTGATCAGCCCGGGATCGGCTCATCCTTCAAGATCGTCAACCAGCTGCTGGCCGGCGTGCACATTGCTGCCGCCTGCGAGGCGATCACCTTCGCCAAGAGCATGGACCTCGACATATCCCGCGTCTTCGACGTCATCACCAAGTCGGCCGGCAACAGCTGGATGTTCGAAAACCGTATCCCGCATGTGCTGGAAGGCGATTACACGCCGCACAGCGCTGTCGCAATCTTCACCAAGGATCTCGGCATCGTTTCCGATATCGGCCGCCAGAGCAAGTTTCCCCTGCCCATCGCAAGTGCTGCCCTGCAGCTCTTCATCATGACCGAAGCCGCCGGCATGGGACGCGACGACGATAGCTCGGTGGCACGCCTGCTGGCAAAGATTGCCGGCCTCAAGCTGCCTGGCATGGAAGACGAGGACTGACATGCCGAAGTTTGCCGCCAACCTGTCGATGATGTTCAACGAGGTGCCCTTCCTCGACCGTTTCGCGGCAGCAGCCGACTGTGGCTTCACGGCCGTCGAATATCTCTTCCCCTACGATCACCCTGCCGAACTCGTTGCCGAGCACCTGCAGGCGGCAGGCCTTGCCCAGGCGTTGTTTAACATGCCGCCCGGCGACTGGGCGGCCGGCGAGCGCGGCATGGCAGCTCTGCCGGGCCGCGAGGCGGATTTCGCGGCAGCCCTGGACACGGCAATCGCCTATGCAAAGGTCATCGGCACGCCGCTCCTGCATATGATGGCAGGCCTTGCGCCAGCGAAGGATCCGCAAGCAATCGCCACCTATCGCGATAACCTACAGCGCGCCACCGACCGCACATGCGAAGCCGGCATTGGTCTCGTCATCGAGCCGATCAATGGCCGGGACATGCCGGGCTATTTCCTCAACGACTTCAACCGCGCAATCGACTTGATCTCCGACATGGATGCGGCACATGTGAAGCTGCAGTTCGACGTTTATCACCGGCAGATCCTGCATGGCGACGTGATCATGGCGCTTCGGCAGATGGCACCGGTCATTGGCCATATCCAGATCGCCTCTGTGCCCGATCGTCACGAACCCATGACTGGCGAACTCGACGACCGCAGGATCTTCGCTGAGATCGATGCGATCGGCTACCAGGGCTATATCGGCTGCGAATATCGTCCGGCCGCCGGCACCCGTGAGGGGCTGGGTTGGATGAGTAGGCTCTAACCTTGCGGGGGACTTGGGTGCTATGCGTTACACAGATTGGTTCGAGATCATTGACCCGGCGTTCAAATCGCTGATCCTGCCGAATGTGCATGTCGACCTGCTCTATACAGGCGGGCGCTGGCTGGAGGGACCTGTCTACGTGCCGGCGGCACGCCATCTGTTGTTTTCGGACATCCCGACCAACAGGGTGATGCGATATGACGAGGTCAACGGCACCGTCGCAACCTTCGAAGCGCCATCGAATTTTGCCAACGGCCATACCCTTGATCGCGAAGGACGCGTGATCTCCTGCGAGCATCTGACACGACGTGTCACCCGCCGGGAGCACGACGGCAGGCTCACAACTCTTGCTGAGAGTTTCGGTGGCAAACGGCTGAATTCGCCGAACGACGTGATTGCCGATAGCAAAGGCAATATCTGGTTCACCGATCCAAGCTATGGAATCTCGACTCCTTATGAGGGGTCACTCGCGGAAAGCGAAATCGGAAGCCGAAACGTCTATCGGCTCACACCAGACGGTCAGCTTGAGGCCGTGATCACCGTTCTGCAGCAGCCAAACGGGCTTGCCTTGTCGCGTGATGAAGAGACCCTCTACGTGGTCGATAGCGGTGTTCAGCCGGCTAAGCTCATGGCCTATGCTTTGGATACATTGGCGAAACCGGCCTCAGGTCGTGTGTTCTCCGAGTGCCCGAACGGCATGTACGATGGCCTTCGAATTGACAACGCGGGACATGTTTGGACGAGTGCGGGCGATGGCGTCCATTGCCTTGGATCTGATGGGAAGCTCCTCGGCAAGATCCTGATCCCCGAGACAGTGAGCAATGTCTGCTTTGGAGGGCAGGAGAGAAACCGCCTCTACATCACCGCCACTCGCTCCTTGTTCGCTGTCTATCTCAATGTGAGCGGCTAGCCGTGGGAGTTGACCAAGCGTCCGAAACACAAAAAGCTCCTCGTTTTTTGCGAGGAGCTTTTCACATGATTGCGGATGTATTTGGTTGCGGGGGCAGGATTTGAACCTGCGGCCTTCAGGTTATGAGCCTGACGAGCTACCGGGCTGCTCCACCCCGCGTTACCAGCGTAAATCCCGGAGGGATTTATCGCGACAGAGCAAACTCGCAA